>SCPN01001508.1_pt1:430000-698871 | contig 698871 bp, 818 predicted proteins | sample 6106831 | NCBI WGS metagenome assembly SCPN01 (sample SAMN10720447, study PRJNA508395) | human gut metagenome | isolation source: Participant 1, 0 month | reverse complement strand
GTATGCCGCATAACGCACACCGTCGGTCTGTTCCCATTTTAGCAGATCGGTGCTGTATGCAATGCGCTGGGTAAACTGTTTCCCTGCGCTCCATTTATTATTATTTCCGGTTGCCGTAGAAAATACCACCGCATCTTCCGGCAGTCCCGAGCATCTTACGATCATTTACAATACCGCTTCCGGAAAACATCGTACCGGTCCTTCATCCGGGAAAAGTACATCATCCTTCTGTTCCCAGTGCAGTAAACCTCGCTTTATGCGTCCCCAGCTCATATTTTCCCACTGCACATCAAACGGTGGTTTGCTCAGCGGCTATAAGCCTTTGTTACCGGCCAGCGCCTAAAGACGCTGTGGTGCTAGAATATAAATAGTACAAGCCAAAATGAGAAATTCCAAATACACATAAGCATGGTACAATAGAAACATGCTGAAGGAGGATCTCATATGGCAAAGCAACATGACAAACAATTTAAACTTGATGTGTTAAAAGCAATCAACATTCTGGGAAAATGACGGAAGCCATTTATCTCGAAGTGACTGAGAAGACAGAAGCTGCCAAAAAGGCTGGACGCCAGGTTTCCGTCTCCGGAATGTTGAAATTTTAGGTGTCTTCGCTCAGGATATCTTGCATGGCTCCACCACGTACCTTCTGATACAGAAAACGTCATGAAGCTGTAAAAGCAAAAATACGGATATTTATGATGATTCCAAGCAGAACTACGGCGCTCCGAAAATCACTGTAGAACTGGAAAAACCGGTGAAGTCATTTCGGAAAGAACCGTTGGTACATATATGCGCCAAATGGGAAACCGTGCTCAGTGGAGCAAACCATGGACCATCACCACAAAAGATTCTGATTTCAGCACACAATTACAAAATATCCTTGATGAACAGTTTAATCCTGACCGCCCGAATGCTGTCTGGTGTTCGGATATCACCTACATCTGGACAATAGACGGATTTGTCTATCTGACCAGTATTATGGATTTATTTTCCAGAAAAATCATAGCCTGGACACTTTCAGAAAAACTGGAAGTATCCTGCGTGATTGATACTATAACCAAAGCCAAAGCTCGCCGAAATATTGATCAACCATTAATTATCCATTCGGATCGTGGCAGCCAATATGTTGCAAACTGGAATTCACAGTTCTTCCATCCTTCCCATCTTCAGCGCCATAACAAGAGTTCCGGCTGCCATCACAAAGACACCAATTTCAATCACATAGATGGGAAGAAGCGCCGGACCTGCCACGGCAAAGAAGTCCACGATAAAATGAATCCCATATGCAAGAACCGCTGTAAAAGCCGCTGTCCTGCATTTGCCTGCCTTTACCGCCCGATAGATCAGCAGTGACAACCCGATATGCAGAATGATGGCACTGATTCTTTCTGATTCCGCTTACAAAAGAGTGGTGCCGGTGTTGTCCATAGGGCCGACAGCTGTGACACGGTCTGGTTTGCAGACTCAGCAGGAAGTGCCGCCAGCGTATTCTGCATGGCTCCGCTGTTGATCATCAGCATGGACACAAGATTGCTGATTCCGGAGAGTCCTCCGAGCAGAATGGCCTCCACACCGCCATGCCCGATTCCATACATCAGTGCATTTGGAAAATCCAGCCATTTCTTCATCCAGAACTTCATGGCAATCAGTCTTCCGGTCTCTTCAAAAACCGCTGCAGCCAAAGCCGCGTACACATAGTAAAGCCATGGCCTGCTCTGTGCGTTCAGTCCGCAGAACTGAATGACAAGAACATGCAGCAGCTGCTCCAACAGCATGGCAAACAGCAGATAGGTTCCTGCTCCGATAAAGAACGAAGAAATCCTTGCCTTAAGCTTCACCCTTCCTGCAATGAACAAAGCAATCGGTACCCCCATCGAGAGGACAACGGAGCAGATAACTCCCGCTATCGCCAGACCTGATATTGTGTTCAATTCCATCTTTATACCTCCCTGATTCTCAAAAAATTCCTTTATTGTATTTGAACTGTCCATACAATATAAAGCCTAATCCAACAATAACTGCTGGAAGAATGATATAATCTATAATTATTTCACTCCAAAACGAAACAATAAAACCTAATACAAGAGATATTCCTATAATCAGCGTTCCTGTGCCGACTGTTTTTCCATACTTTGGTATATCTTCTTCCTTTACTTTTCGCCTGTTATAAGAGTGAATTGTGCTGATATTGCCTTTGATATTTACAATTCCCACAACAGATATGAACACTCCCAAAATCAACATTATAATATTTTCCATAATGACCTCCTAAAAATAGAATAGTTCCTCAAATTTTTTGTCCAATGCAATACAAAGAATTAGAGCCAATTTTGCAGTTGGATTAAACTGTCCTGTTTCAATAGAACTAATGGTATTTCTTGATACCCCTACCATTTCTGCAAGCTGAGCTTGAGAAAGATTTGCTTCTGTGCGAACTTCCTTTAAGTGATTTTTCAGTTGTAATTGTTCTTTCATATTCTCACCTCTAAAAGATGGCTAACAAATCCAACAAATGCCAAAATGGAAAGCACAAAAAACAGAACGGTCAAGACCAAATCACTCTTTCGCTTCATTTTGATAAAACGAACTAACCATTGTGTTGCAATAATGCTGAAGTATATAACCCACGGACTGTAAATCATAGTATGAGCAAGCACAGAAGATAACAGCGAAAGCAAACAACACACTAAAGCACCAACTCTGCTTGCGTGACTTCCGGCTTGATATACCACTTCCATTTCAGCCAAGTCCTTATTGCGATGTTCTTTTCTGCTTGCATTTAAGATTTCGTCCTTTTTCATAAAAACACCTCCATACCAAGTTTTCTTTGCATATTTTAATTATACACATGCCAAGTTTTCTTGTCAATAGAGTTCATAAAAAAGAATTACAACCGATATAATAGGTAACTTTTCTACCACTTCGATTATACTCGCAACTTAATGACTTCTTGAATACTTGCCGAAAAAGAAAAAACTGCCATCGGTTTGACAGCAGTTCTTCTTCGGTTGGTATCCGTTAGGAATACACAATATCATTCAATACAATCTCATCGGCACGGGCTCAGATGCTATTCATCAATCCTATCCATCTCATCATATCCGTTTCCTTCCGTTTACACCTTGCTTTGTTCCATTAGCCACATCGATAAGTCCTTGTAAACAATCTTTACTCATATACATATCCTCAATCGCCATAGTTGCTGCTACGTTGAATTTTTCTATTGTTTTCTGTATTTTCTACTTTCATCTTTTTCTCCTTTCCTTACCGAACCCTACCTTACTGTCTACCAATCTTAAATGGGGATATCTTTCGATGAATATTCCTTAATATCGTCATCTACTACGACGTATTCCTTTATAGAGGGATGTTCTTTCAAATAATCCCTGACAGCATAATCCCTATATCGATTATCACACACTTTCCCTACAATGCGAATGCCATAACGGTCCAGTTGTGCCTCTAATTCTTTTATTTGTGGCGTATTTTTCTCATTGTGAGATGAGATAAATCCATTCTTCAGGAAATCAAAATAATACGAGCTTCTCTATATTTTTCACAAAACGGCGAATACAATCACTGCTGAGAGTAAATTGTGAACTGCATTTTTTCTTATCCAAACGTTCCATTTCAATTTCAACTTCTTTTTCATCCGAATCTCTGATATCCGTCTTTTCTGTCAATGACATTTCCTCCTTTTCCTGAACGAAAAAAAACGCCCAGACTAGAATTTTTAATCTAATCTGAGCGATACTTCGTCAGGCCTGTTTTCTTTAAGCAAGAAAACCATTTTTACATTCATTAACAACCTAAATCTTATCCTACACTTTAGTTATCTCCATTGGGTGCTTGGATAGATTTAGTTCTCGGTGCCCGTTTTGTCTTTTCGGTGCTCCAATTACTCATTTTTATATTTTTTCGGTGCTCGCAAGCACCATAAAATAAAAAATGCAACAATGAATTTTTACGATCATTGTTGCAAAAAATCGATGTTCCCGGCGGGAATCGAACCCCCAACTAGCGCTTAGGAGTTCAAGTCACTACAGAAAATCTATGTTTTTCTTGGTCAACATAAGTCAAGCAACAACTTGATTTTACTGACTTTCCTGCGAATTCATATTTATGGCTACCATTCTCACTGAATATGCGGTAATGATAACACTGTTTTCTTATTAGATTATCTATATTATAACGTGTGTGAGGTCGGATGTCGATTGTTTTTTGACCATTATTTACTCCGCATTACACGTACTCTCTTCTATGTTATAAAATCAAGCATCTTCTGCATATACACCATCTCCATAATATAGAAAAGAGGAGTCCCCGCAGGTTCTCCCCCGGTCGCAGGCCTCACAGGTTTCTGCAACGCGATCACTGTATTTGCAGTTTATTCCGCAATGGGAATGGGTTTTCGGTCTCCATCCCGACCACTGGAACAGGTTTAAGGTCTCTGTTCCGACCTTATATACATCTTTTATATTTTAATTATGCAAGATAACTTTAGAATCTGCAACAAGTTGTTGCTAAATTAACTGCTTATTTATGAACTCAATTCCGTTACCAGTGAAGAATATCTTTTTGTCCGGTTCTTTATATCCTCCTCACTGACACCATAATAACAATATAAATCTCTGGCTATTTTCTTAAACCTTTTTATGACCGACTTATTTCCAGAGTAAGATATTCCAAATATATTCCAGGTATAATCTACCTCTATTTCCATTAAATCCTCACCAATTTTTATTTCATATAAATGAAAATCCATGGGAATTACATTATCAGGCATTTGGTCAATCAATTTATTTCTAATTTCCATTTCATTCAAAAAATTTTTAACAGATTCTTCATTATGAAAATCTGGTTTTGGAATATCCTTCCTTTGGCCCAAAAGTTCTGGTTTATGCTGCATAATCAAACTAGCTTTTAGATTTTTCTGTCGTTCTATCCAATTTGTTGCGGCAGGATTGATTTCCACTAAATCATAATGATCCTTTGCGTATTGCACCACTTCCGCAAGGGTATGCGGGTTGACCGCTATTCTCTTTTCTATCCTTTTTCGTCTGGATTGATAGATAGCATTTCGGATTCTAATCTTTAGAGATTGCTTTTGAGCTTCTCCAAATATAAAAACACTTGTGGGACCATCTTCACCATTTATTATGGAAACTTGATTGATACTTTTATTTTTCATAAGTGCCCTCTACTCACAAATCCCGATTATATCGGTGATTCACAATCTTTTAGCCAAAATCGCAATTCCATAACCGTCACAGCAATTTTATATTTTACTTCGATTTCATCTTTTTCTGGTGGATTGGCTAAAAGCCTGTCAATATCATTTTCCTCAACACCAGCCATTTTTGCTATCGTTAGCTTGGATATGCCATGATAGGAAACAAGCACTTCCAAAAAACCGCTTAATTGCCTATCCTTATCTTCAATCGCTCCAAAATACAGAAATCCTGCTTTACTAAGTATTTTAAGACGCAATGCAGGATCATCTAGCAAACATTCCACATTGCCCATTACTACTCCATCTATTGTTTCTTCAGTTATTTCTAAATATTTTGAAAGAGTATTTTTATTAAAACGATACTCCTCAATTAAAGAAGTCAACATTTCTGAAATATATTTTTTTTATCATATTTGTGCCTTAATCTCCACTTGTATCATTTACAATATTGCTTGTAACAAGTGTCCCTATGTGAGGCACACTCTACACTTTATTGTTGTTATCTTCCATTTTCCGAGCAATTATAACTTTTCCAATCTACGTTTATCAAATGCTCCAAAATTTAGATGCCAGCTCCCGATTTATGATAGATGAGAGAAAATTAGGATTATTATTCTGGAACACTTTCAGACTTTCAAAAAAAGCCGCTTTATTCTCTGTCTTTATATCTGAAAAAGTTGCATCCAGCTTCTGATCTTTTACATTTTTTTTTTCTCCACATATTCCTCCGACTGCTTTTCGTAATTATCAACCATCGAAGGATTCTTTTTCACTGCCCCTTCATACCAATTTGTAAGGTATTTTAATGCATTAAGCTGTCTGTCCTCATTGCTGCTTTCTTTACTAATCTTCTGATATTCCGTGTATGCACTGCCGTCCATCGTCCTCATCATATCAAGCGCATTTGTAGTCTTTACAAGATTGCTGCCATGTCCAAGATATGTACCTTTCCCTACTCCATAGTCCATATTTCCGTTATTGTCAGCTTTTCCTGCGCTCGCAAGCTTTGCGATAGACTCCATTGCTTCCAAAAATGATTTTCTGCTATCTTCCGAGATAAAATTCTCTGCCGCATATTCCGCTTTTTCATACCAAGTGAAATATTTGCCTGCCGTTCTTCCTCTGTCATAGAGCCAGTATTTCCGACAAGGAAATTCTGACGGATGATATCATACACAAATCCCTGTTCCTCTTTGCTGCAGTTCTCTACCGCAGATGCAACCGCCTTGTCTGCACCATACATTCCGGAATATGCCGGAAGTTCTAGTGAGTTATCATCCTGCGTAATTTCTTTTTGGAACGCTGCATTTCTCGCCTCCATTGATTCCCGCTGCTCCTGTGTTACATTGGCATCCACTATACCTTTCTTGTTTTCCACAAGTGCAGCCATTCCATCTCCCGAAAATTCAACAATAACCGCATCTCCATGCGAGACCGATGTCCTTCATCGCCTGCAGGGTTTCTTCCCTTGACATCTTGTCCATAATCTTATTGCCATGTTCATCTGTAGTGTTAAATTCATACTTTACAAGGGTGTCTTTCTTATATGTACCATTCCCATATGAGGGAATATTCGTTGTTCCTCTGTAAAACTGACTGTAATCAATATTCATAATATACACTCTCCTCTACTTTATTTTTTCTTAGGTATTTATGAAATACCAAAAGTCTCATAAATACAATATTTTTACCACATAAAACATACTATATTTTTATAGTTTCATACTTGTATATATATCTTATGCAAACATATAATATCTGCCTAAATCATCAACTTTATATACATTATTTTCCTGAGTGGCGCCATAATTATCACCATAATATATCTTTATTCCTTTCAAATTTTTGTCCATGCACTTATGTCTGCACAATCATTTTCTGCCGCCAAACATTTTCTGGCAGTAGCATAACAGGAACCGGCATATCAATTTCCCATGCTTTGCTGAAATCACCATCATACGGAATATATGTAATTCCATTAGGAGTCAAAAATGTAAAACCATCTTTTTCGCGTTTCAGATTTCCTGATATCTCAAGTAAAGCATATAATCCTGCCGTAGACCGCTGTGAACTTACCGGATATTTTTGAAATTCATCGGCTAATTTATTCAGCGTTTCTATATCTTTATCGGATGTTATGATTACCGAAACTCCTTGTGCCTCATTTCCTTTTATCGACAAATAATTTAACCCTGTCTTTGAATCACGGTTTACTACCAATCCCCCCTGTAGCGGTATTTCCTTTATATCAATATTTCTTTTGTCAGACAAATCATTCAAAAGATTTTTCAGTTCACTTGTCATGGTTACATTATACGAAAATGGCTGATCCATATTAATCAGGAACTCCATTCCTGTTTTCTCATCTCTTTGAATTGCTAATTGATCTTCTCTTATATAAAAATCTTTTCCTGCCTGCTTATCTACAATCTCATATGCTGCTACTCCATTCCATATGTAGCATCTTCAATTTTATATCTTTCTGTTTCTATTGGTAATTCAATATCTTGAGATATGCTATTTTTTGTATAAATTCCAAAGTTACTATAATCTGTACTGTTTACATAGGAATCCCTTGTGCTAATCTTATTACTTATACACTCTTGGGCTTTATTCATTGTATCAGAAAAATTTCCTACTGCATTTCTATTATTTTTACTGCATAACATACTTTGTTGTAAGTAACCATTCTCTATTCTCATGATTCTCCCTCCCAATCACTTGGGTTTTATTGAATACTCCATTATAAACTTTAATCTTTTATCTGAAATGTACCGTCTGCTATGACAAACTGTACATTCAACCCGGACATAATATCTTTGTGCTGTGTCCGGTTATATGCTAAAATTTCCCGGATATCGCTTGCATAATCCTGATAGGTCAGGTTATCGCCCGGATTATTTAACAGGTCATCCAGTGTTTTCGGCAGACCATGTATCGTTGCATTTTCCACGGAGAGGTCTCCAAGCGATACGCTGCCGCCAGATGCCTTATATAAAAATTTTCCCACATCCACCGCAGCTTGCAACAGATATTTTTCTTTATCTGACAACTCCTGTATTTTTGAATCCGTGCAAAAATAAATATCCATCAGCTCATCCGAATACTTTGACAGAACATTCTCTATCTTCTGTTTCATTGCATTATCATTAATGCCATCGACACTTACCTGACCATCCGCCCCAATTTTTATGGAAAACGTGGAATCTGAAATATCCATTCCCGCTTCTTGCAGATCAGCAGATATCCTATCTTTTACTGTGGTATTCATTTTTGCACTTGCATTCGCACGATCCAGCTCTGTTGCGGTACAAAAGATATTTAAAAGGAGCATTTTCCTGCTCCGTCAGTTCTTTGCCTGCCGCCTTCTTTTCCAGTAAATTATGAATCTGCTCATCATCCGGCACTGCCCCACCCTGCATGACAGCTTCTGCCTGTTCCTGATGCAGTTTCTCCATCTGCTCTGTATAATAAGTTTTGTACTTCTGCCGGATTTCCTTAATTGCACGCGTTTCCTCAGTATCGGTTAAGCCTTCCTGCATCTGCTTCCTGACTGTCCCTTCATACTTCTGAACCTCTGCCATTTCCTGATAAGCTCCATGGCTTTTATCCGCCTGCGTTGTCTGGAAAGGAAAGATGATATTCGGCATCCGGGTTTACCGTCGAACCGTTCTTTGCCTGTACCTTCACGGTATAACCTCTGTTGTCCGAATTCCAGTTCGGTATGGTAATACTAAGACCACCGTTTCCATTATCTTTCCCAATGCCGACCTGATTGCCTTCCTCATCATACAAAACCATCTCATAATCACAGCCTTCCGGTATATGATCTAAAGTGATCGTAATATCCTTATTATAGGTATCCTTCGCGAAACTTAATGCCCGGTACTCTGTAATGTTGAATTTGTAATAATCCACATCTTGCGTATCCGATAAATTTCCCTTTAAATATCCATCAGGCTTATTGATAAGTGCCGTCAGATCCAGCGTCCTTCCAAACACATCCTGATCCGTATATTCATTTGTTTTCCAGAAATAATCATTGGAAACTTTACTGTTTTCTACTGCTATATTTTTATCAGTGGGTAAACCTTTTTTCTTAAACTCATACCCTACAAGCTGCGTTTGCATTTCTACTGTGCGAGTTTTTACCATCTGTTCATTCTCCTTGTGTATAATTACTTTTCATAATCATAATACTTTTCTGAAACTATACTCATACATATCCGAATACATGTTATCATGCGGTTGGGGCGTCAGCCTTCTATCCAATGCCGCCATATCCACCGTAAAACCGCTGTCTGCCACAGAGAACGCTCCATTACTGAATTGAAACTCCGAAGTAAAGTCAGGAATCCCCAGATCACCACTTATCCGGTTATGTCCTATGATATTTATCAATGCATTCTTTATCCGCTCTATCTTGGCGTTGTCCTTTGTTTTGTTGATCAGATCAGCAGCTTTTCCCGGCAGCCCGCCAATCTTTCCGTCTGGTGTCAGGTAAAGGTTCTCCAGAGAAATATCTTCTCCCGTAACCCCTTTTAAGTAACGCCTGACTTCCTGCACATCCGTGGCATACTGATAGGTATTGGACGACAGATTTCCCACACTGTCAGCAATTCCTGTGTAATACTGATACATCCGGTCACTGTACTTTTCCTCTACCAGTTTTTGAACCTGCTCCCAGACTTCCTTATCTTCGATACCGCTCACTGTTACATTCCCATTGCTTTCAATCTTTATCTGCATTCCCTCCAGCTCATCACGGGAGATACCTTTGCTTTCCAGATCCTTTACAAAATCCTCGGAAAAATCATTTTTCAGTTCCGCCTTCTGCTGTGCTTTCTTAAAATCTTTCAGGTTTGCAAAAATCTTCACATACTCCGTTTCCGCATCATCCAGTGTCTTTCCTTCTGCCATGTCCTGCAACAATTCATCCACTGTGCGCCCGCCTTTGTATTGTTTTTCTTCCGGCAGACTTTCAAACTGCTTCTGGTGGAGTTTCTCCATTTCTTTTGTATAATTTTTCTCTGTATCCATCAGGACTTCATTATATTTGTCGAGGCATTCCCTCCAATTTTCATCTTTCCGGCTGTATGCACCGTGAAGGTTCCCGAATGCCTCCCTTATGGCATCGGTCTTTTCCTGTTCTTTATTTTCCGTAACCTTGAAACTGATTTTATAATAATCATGCGGAGAAACTTCTTCCCCATTTTTGTTTTCTATTTTGATACAATATTTATTGGTATTTGTATCCCAGTTCGGGATGGTCAGTGTTTTACGTCCTTCCCCGTCCCATTCTGCCTTTCCGACCTGATTGCCATATTCATCATATAAGGTGAGGTCATAATCACAGCCTTCCGGCATGTCCATGTATATTTGAACCCCAAAATAATTCTGTATGGTTCGATTAAATGGAATGGAAAAGTTATAGAAATCCACATCCTTTTTATCACTGAGATTTCCTTTCAGACTGCTGGTTTCGTCCTTAATCAGAAAATCCAGATCCAGAAACGTACTTCCCTTCTTCTTGTCCGAAACCTCATAAGTGGTATGCTGTCTGCGATAAGTGTCATTGCTGCCAAGTGTACAGGAATCTTCCTGAAGTGTCATATTTTTCTTCAGTTTCCCTTCAAAAAATGCCACTGTTTCCTTCCCTGACATGAAAAAAATTGGTTTTTGACGAAATGCCGCACCATATGTAGAATGATTACTGTTTATTTCCATTTCTTATCCTTCCTCCCGAAAAATATCTTACCTGTATTCTTATGCTTTCCTGTCAAAAGATGAGCCTACTGTATAACAGGATTATCCGGTAAAATAATACTGCTTTTCTCATATGCTGCCGCCGCCAACTGGCTATTTAGATATTCGTTTTGTACAGCTTTTCGTCTTGCCTGTGCTCTTTTTACTGCTTCCTTTTCCTGTTTCTTCAAAATTATAGAAATTGATACTATGCATATGTATCAAAACCTACCTTATTTTTAGTTGTCGCATCTATAGCAATCATATTTTCTATTTTTTTATCTTCTTTTTCTTTATCCTCTTTCATTCTCTCCAGCCATTTGTCAATTTCTGAATCCGTACCAGTCTCTCCAAAAATGCCACAGGTTGTCATTTCGGTTCCATTATTCGTAAACTTAAACTCCACTGATATCAGTTTACTACCATGACTTATTGCCGCCTTCTGTGCATTTCGTATAACATCTGGCATAATTGCTAAATTTTCCTCAAGCCATTTCGCAGTTTTTTCATCTCCACATGCCTTTTGCATTACACTTCTGTCAATCAATACAGAAGCATTTTTGCATGGAGTCAAACATTTATACTTGTTAGTCAAATACTTTGAATAGTCTGATACATTTTTAAACTTATTGGCTGAATTCATAGTGTATCCTGCATAATAATTCTTTTCACTATTCTTTGATGGCTTTACATTTTCATTTTTTACATTTCCGTATGTGTATGTATTGGCATACGATGATACTCCATTAATTCCCATACTGCATCTCTCCTTTCTATTTAGCCTTGATTTTTTATTTGCAGGCTATTGGGTTTTGTTCGATACGCTTACTGCCATTGTAAAATTTGCCTCATAAGAAGCTACTGCCTGACTTATTGTGACAGTCTTAGCAAACGAACTACTCTCAGCCACCAATCGAGTTCTGGCATCCTGAGCGGATAACCTTTTATTTTGCGCATATTCTTCATAAGCTGTTCTTTCCGCTTGTTTTTTCTGAATCCGCTTTTTTTCCTGTTGTTTCTTTACCTGATTTTCTATTCTCTTTTTATTTTCTATTCTGCGCTCCCAAAAACTATTTTTTGACTTATCATTAAAAATCTTCCCACCATTCCCATTGCTATAACCGGCACTCCACATCTCAGCATGACATTCTTCTTTTGATGCTCCATAATATATTGTAGAAAACGCTCCTCCGCATATACCGGACCATTTATCTGGTTGTGACCAACCCACTTGCAAATCATTTAATACCCATGCTTCATACTCTGGATCATTCTTCATTGCTTCAAAACCCGCCTCTGAAATTGTAACAGATATTGACTCGCCTGCTCTTGTGGGTGCATTGAATTTGAGATATTTTATTGTAAATGTACTGCTTGTATTCCACCATCGTCATATCTTTAGCAGACACAGAACCTATTTTTTTTTTTTTTTGCCCACTATACTTCCACTAGCTTCGCTCTTTTCTCTTACACTATCCGCAAACCTTGTATCTTCCTTCTCCTGATCTTTAGCCGCATTTTTCTGTTGGTACTGATTGTAAGCCCGTGTCATATAGTTCACATTAATTGTATTACTCATAGTAACCTCCTTTGCTTTCTTTATCGGATAAAATAACCTGTTCTCCCAGTCCCATATCATCAAACGACCATATTACGCACACAAAGACCATCTCTTTACAAGATGACCACTGCCTTAAATTCATTTTCATCGCAGGAAAGCACCATATCACCGCCATATTTATCCACAACTGCTTTTACATTTAACAGCCCAATGCCGTGATGATCCCCTCTTTTGCTCTTTATCGTGTCATTTTCAATTTCCACCTTTTCTGTCACAGGATTTCTCACTGCAAATATCAGTTTATGTTCTTCGCACTCTAATTTCAGATGAATGACCGCTTTTCCGGTATTTTTCAGTACCTTTTCACTCTCCCGGATTGCATTATCCAATAAATTGGAAAGAGCAGAATCACAATCTCTTCCTCTTCCAGACAAATCTCCTGCAGATCCCCTACTTTTAGGATCACTGCTATGTGCTTCTCCTGCATGCTGCGGTACTTCTGGTTTAAAACAGCATTGACCACCGGATGATTTGTGTTGATTGCCGACATCTCGACAGCTATGCTCTCTGTCAGCTTCTGCGTAAAGGAAAGTGCCTCATCTGTGTGTCCATTCTTAATCAATGTCTGGATTGTGGAAAGCTGATTTTTATAATCGTGCATTTTTCTTCGCTGACGCTCATAGATTTCTTCCCGGTCCTGATAATCTGCAATACGATTTTTCTGATTTTGTTCCGTAAGTACCGCAATTTTTATTCTCTCTTCTTTTTCAATGGTATTCTGCATGAACTCCATAAGGATAAGGTTAATCGCAACCAGTCCCACCGAAAGAAATAAAAATACATTCTGCATATCATCGTTTTCTGAATAAAACATAAGAATGAAACCGACCACCGTAAATACAGGAACACAGAAAAACTGAAACCACTCTTTTCCTGTAATCAGACCGTAGCTTTTTCTTGTCTTGCTAAATCTTCTGATAAACAACATCAGAATGATAAAAACCGTCTTTGATATCAGTGCCTGTAAAAACCATTTTTCTTGGATTGAACCTCCTCTTCCCAGCAAAACAGTCACATAATCAATCAATACAAGCATTGTATAGTTGATGATTGAAAACAAAAAACTCTGCCGGAAGGAAACTTCATAATAAGCCAGATTCAGGAAAGACATAACCAGTATAATCGGGATACATTTTAACATTCCGATCCATGCCCCTGTGACTGCTACCAGATAAAGCACTCCGCAATAAACAAAAAATCTATATCTGTTCCTATATCCGCCATCTCTTTTTTCCATAAAAGTATCAAAAAAGTATAGCGTTCCTTTTACTTCCAGCATTTCCGCAATAAATGTCAATACCCAGAATGTCATGTTATTCTTCCCTTATACAGCATATATTCCCTCTTTACCTGTGCATATCGTGCCTTGGGAACCGGAATCTTTTTTCCCGTGGTAAGTGTCATCACATAACTGCTGATTTGGGTAATGTATTTCATATTTACAAGAAAACTTAAATGCGCCCGCACGAATCCCATATCCTTGAATTCGTTTTCCAGTTCATCCAGTTTTTTATAAATCTGAAATGTCCCTTTTTCTGTATAAAATACATTTTTGTGAAGCTCTGTTTCTATATAAATGATGTCATCTGCATAAAGTTTTATCGTTCCTTCCACAAAACGAAATTCGAGAATCCTACGGTTTTTATTAATTTCTGCTATCAAATCATCCATACATTCTTCTATAGTATCTGCAAGGTTATCTTTCAGCAGAAAACGGCTTGCTTTCACCTTATATCCATCCAGTGCGTAATTCATGTATGCCGTCACCAGCACAACTGGAAGTTTTGGATATTTTTCTTTAATCCTCATAGCTGTTTTCAGCCCATCCATCCCCTGCATATTGATGTCCAGAAATAATAGCTGACATGCTTCCAAAGCCGATTGTTCTTCGCATAACTGTTCTCCGGAATCATATTCTGTAATAGCAAACTCATAATTTTTTTTCACCATAGTCTGACAGCAAATCTGACAGATTTTTCTGTCATCTATCCTGTCGTCACAAATAATAATGTTCATATTTTTCATTCCTGTCTTTGATTGCTCTCATACCTGTAAACCATACAAGTCTCACCTGGCACTCTTTATTATATCAAACAAATCGTCCGCTCGATCATTCTCCGCATCAAATGACTATTTTTCGCATAGAACGACTATCTCCTATAGAAACGCAGAAGCACTGTATCTCAAACTCTTTGAAATACAATGCTTCCCTGCATTTTCTATATCGTCATGTTGATATTATTACTTTACTATCCTGCACACTCTCTGGGAGTGACTGTATCTATCAAAAAAGAAGCCAGCAGTTTATTCACGCACTACTGACTTCCTATATTATTCATTTTATTTACTTCGCTGCGTCTCAGACAAGTTTTCCATCTTTAAACACAATCTCTTGCCCTCCAGGTATCCGTCCTCTCTCTTATCTGCACCGATTACCTTTGCGATGGACTGCGCCACCGAAGGTTTCTCGGCAATTACTAATTTTATATTTTTTTCACTCAAATTTTGTTTCCTTCTTTCATTTTTTATTTGCTTTTTGATAGCATAAATGCTATCATGTATATAGAATAAATATTTCCACTTGGAGAACATATACTAATGTACAACATTGAATTTTACGAAGATTCCAATGGCAGATCAGAGCTTTGGGAATTTCTTGAATCTCTTCGAGTCAAAGCAGCTACAAACAAAGATGCCCGTATTCAATACAAGCAGATAAGTTTGTACATCCAGCTCCTCGAAGATAATGGTACACGGCTTAATGAAAATATCACAAAACACCTTGATGATGATATCTGGGAACTTCGCCCAGGCAATAACCGTGTTTTATATTTTTATTTCCAAAATGATACCTTTGTGCTTTTGCATCAATTCCGCAAGAAAACTCAAAAAACTCCCAAGCGCGAAATTGAACGGGCAAAGGCTGAACGTGATGATTACCTTGCCCGAAAGGAGGCTGAATGATTATGAAAACCTGGAATGACTATAAGGAACATGTAAGAACCGTTGATCCTGAAATTGGAAAAGACATCGATGAAGTTGAAAATATTTCCTCCATCGTAAGTGCCATGGTGGAACAGCGTACTTCTCTTGGACTTAGCCAGAGAGAGCTTGCTGCTATGTGTGGTATTCCACAATCATCCGTAGCACGGATCGAATCCTGCAAAACAACCCCGAATCTCGGAACACTGCTTAATATTTTTCAGCATCTCGGTTTACAGCTTACAGTAAGACCTACAAAACCTACCATTTAAAATCAAGGAGAATCTCTGCGAAGAGGTTCTCCTTATCTCCCAGTGGAACCAAAAGCCCCCGCACCACGCTCCTTCCAGTTTTCAAAAGTAAAATCCGGTATCAGGACTGGCATCCAAATCCCAGAGGCAGCTTACAGATATCTCCCGGCCGGATCACAGCATCCTTGGGACTGAATACATCAGCACCGGCATCATTGGCATGAGCTCTCTCTGGACTTCTCCCTCCAAAATCAATCAGCTGTGTCTTCATCTAATACCCCTTCCTCCAACACACTCTCTTCGCACAGTTTGGGGAAATCCACCCTGATAATGTCTGTTGGTAAGATGGTGTGCACTGTGCAAATTCCATTACATCCAGCATTTCCTTTTGCTCCTTCTTTTTCAGAAATGACAACTGAACTGCCGGAGTAAATCCCATGCTTCCGTCATCCACTTTTTCAAGCATTTCAGGAATAAGTTCTGTGATTTTGATATACCTCTGAACCTGTTTGGGGCTGTCCCCACATTCCTCTCCAATCAGCTCAATGCTTTTCTTTCCCAAATTATGGTCTACACTGTAGTTAATCCCTCTGGGTGACGGCTAGGAAAGTGTGAATTGGTGACAAGCATCCATTCCCGCTGACAAAATCAGCATTTTCAGCCTTGTTTCGCTGACAAATTTGTCACTGAAATTGCAATTCTGCATGAAAAAAGCGGCAATGAAACTATCTTCATTACCGCTAAAAATGAGCGTTCCCTATAGGAATCGAACCTACAATAGAGTCTTAGGAGAGCTCCAACCTATTGTCACTCTCTGTCAATCTGAGGTAAGGTAAACCCATATGGGACACTATATAAAACTGTTTCCGATTCAATTCGAGTTATTCTGAATACCCCCTTTGTCAAGCTCTGTAAAGCTCTGAAAGTTAGCTGTTTGTTTGCTCCAGCTAATAATCGGGGAATGCCTTGATATTACCATCGACATCTGTTATATGACCACCATGCTTTGTACGTTCGATCATGGTAAACAGTATTCAATTAAACTTCCTATCGAAAGCACAAGATATTTTCTTGTCTATAAATAATATAACGCATACGAGACGGTTTGTCCATGCGTTTTTGACTGGCAAATTTTATTCAGTAAAAATATCTGTAACCTTTTTTGTAACTGAATCTCCATCATTCCATCATCAAATGATGGAGATTCCAATAGATATGATGGAGATAGACAATTACTTCATCGTCTTCGCCAGTGAATTGAGCAATGCCCGCATCTCCGGATTTGCCAAGACTTTTGCCAGAAGTTCCGGATCAACTTCATCGGCAACAGTATTATTATTTTCCTGCTGTACATGCATCTGTGGATCCAGATTCTTTTTCTCATAAAATGCTTCTTCAAAAAGCTCTGCATTTTTCCTTCTATCATCATCCAGAATATGAGAGTACACATCCGTAACCATATTGACCTGAGCATGACCGGAATCACCCTGTACCGCTTTGATGTCCCCACCATTCAGTTTCAGCTTATAAGTAACGCTGCTATGACGGAAACTGTGAAACACAACCGGTGGGAGATTATAGTCCTCAATCAGTTTCTTTAAAGGACCACGGATTGCTCCATCACCAAGAGGAAGCCCAAAGGTACTTGCCATAACCAGGTTATAGTCCATATATTCATCACCAAGGATTTCTTTCATTTCATCCTGTTCAGCTTTCCAGTCTACCAACATATTAGCGACACTCTTTGGTAAGAATATCTTACGCACACTGCTTTCTGTCTTTGGTGTTTTCAGAATACGGACCGTAGAATTCTTCTTATGATTTGTCGGGAATACCAACAACACATCTTTTCCATCCAATGCATTCAACGATTCTTTTCTTATACGCTGTGATTCTTTGTTGATGAAGACATATGCACGGTTTTCTTCAATTGCCTCAGGAGAAATATCTACACAATCCCAGGTAAGACCAAGCAGCTCACCAAGTCGTAAGGAACATGAAAAGGATAGATTTATTGCAAGCTTTAATCGCTCATCTTCACAGACACTGAGCGCATACATCAATGTATCCGCTGTCCAGATGTCTCTTTTTTGAGATTTATGTTTTGGTACAGTCGCATGGGTGCAAGGATTCTTCTCCATCAATTCCCATTTCACTGCCTGCTCAAAACAGTTTCTAAGCAGCTTATTAACATCCCTGACCGTACTGGACGATACAAACTCATTTCGACTGGTTTTATTTAACGGATTGATAACAGCACGCCTCTTCAAAAGACTCTGATAATATCTTTCGATGAATCGGGTATTGATCTCTGAGAGCTTTGTATCACCAATGATCGGAAGAATATAGTTGTTGATAAGAGAGACATTCCCTTCATATGTAGAAAGCGCCCAGTTTTTTTTCCATACAGTGCAACATATTCTGTAATAAGCTCGTCCAATGTTTTGCATTTACGGACGACAAATGATCCCATCTCTTTTTTATATTCAATTTCTTTTTTTCTTCTTTTAGCTTCGGCTTTTGTTTCATAGGTTTCCCATTTCTGTTTTCTCTCGCCTTTTTCATTCGTATAAGAATAGATTACATTGAATTTTCCGTTTCGTTCTCTTATTGATGCCATATTATTGCATGCTCCTTTCCAAATCTCTTTGTTCCATCCAGTCCTCAAATTCATCCCGAAGGATCCTAACTCGACTGCCAACTTTTATTACTGTGAACTTTCCTTTATCCGCCCACTTGTTGATCATGCTTCTGCTGACCTTTGCCAGATAGGAGGCTTCATCAAAAGTAAGATACTTTATATTTCCATTGCTTCCTCGTATTCCGGTTTGTGATAATTTCTTCCGCCGGAAATTAGCCAGGGCAATATTCTGTTCCTGTGCAAGTTCTTCATAATCATTCGATGGATCCAGCTTATAACAATCCTGACCTTCCAGGAATTTTTGAAAACTCTCTTTGTGATTCTTTTCTTTTCTGCAATCACAATGAATTCAAAAATGACTATACTTTGATTATCAAGAATTGCATATACTGAGCTTCTGGTTGTTCCTAGCAGCTGTGCCATCTCCGGCATCGTAATAGTTGCCTCTTCCAGAAGAGCATCTTTTTCTCTGTCTTTCTTTGTCCGATACCGGGACTGGCTTTTATACCAGTTCTGAAAAGATTCTTTTGGTATTCGTTTCCAGTAATCGACAATAACAGCTTCCATTTGATTTTTCTTGAGTAAATCATAAACAAGATAATCATCAACCCCCAACAGATCTGCGACTTCCTTAACGGAATAGGACCAGGATTTTAATTCTTTTCCCGGTTCTTCTCCGGTAACTTTATGATATTTAATCTGATTGGCATACCATTTTTCAAAGCTGGCAATGTTGATTCGTATCTTTCCGGCAATCTCTTTAGATTCAAAAACATTTTTATGCACCAGCCAGTATCGATCTGTCTTTTTTAATCCCAGCAGCTTTCCCATTTCCGGCACTGTCATCCAGGTCCGCTTTTGTGTTGGACGCCGTTTGTAAGGACTTTCTTCGGATATCTTCGAAATGATTTCTTCAACATCATCCATTTCCGGAATTTCTTTTTGTTTCATAATTGCTGTTGCCATTTATTCTTCACTTCCTGTCTTTTTAGCGTTAGTGTTTTTTCTTATATCATATCTCAAATCCAGATAAAAATTTAGGATGTCGATTGCAGGCAAAATCTGCCTGATCAACATCCTATTTTTTACTATTCCAAGTTATCGAGCCAGTCATCGAAACTCTTCTTAGAGATGCGATACTTTCCGCCATCCAACTGAATCCACCGGAATTCCTTTTCTTTAAAAGGTTATAAATAGTAGGTCTGCTGACTCCTAAGATTTCCTGTAACTCCTGTACTGTATAACATCTTTCTCTAACATTTCTTTATCCTCTTTTCTTTGAAATATGAAAGAAAAATTATTCCTTCATATAACGAAACGCTCAGAGCTTGTTTTACAGTGGTCAAAAGCAACTTTTTTTACTTTTTTTCTTACGAGTTTTCTTGCGAGTTTTTTTTAATACCACTCGTAAGAAACTCGTAACATTAGATTTCTGCATTTTTCCTGAAATTAAGTAAAGAAAAAGAGCATATGGAATTGAATCCATACACTCTATGATTTCACAGTCGAGTAGACTAAGACCTCTCAATCTTAGCCCCTCACAGATCCGGACGTGCGGCTTTCCCGCATACGGCTCTTCATAGTAACATTTGCTTCAATATAAACAATAGTACGTTTTCCTCCATCGGCATTGCCCGATTTCTACAGTACCATGGGATTGTCCGACCACCTACCATTCATTTGAAATCCTCCGTTTTCAGTTGCAACTCCATACTCTTCTTCGAGAAATGGCAGGTTCTCCCCAGTTGATGTGTATTCACAATATAAAACATGATTGGTTTCTTTTCGGAATTAATAAATTTTCTTTCTCATAAAATCTGATATTATAACTTGTAATTCCAGTTCGTTTTTCAACATCTTTTATCTTCATTACAGCCTCTTTTATGTTTCGTATTTTTTTATTGCATACAATGTCCCTGACTGCTATAATTTACATCATGGGTGCTATCATAACGGTAGGCGGTTAGTCCTTCAACAGAGGGACTGTGACCCTCTGATTACATAGAAACTCGAAAGAGAATCCACTGGAAAGGAGGGCTAAGCCATGAGTATTGTTGATTTTATTGCAGTAGTGAGCTTCGGCTTAACCTGCTTTGGTCTTGGATATACCTTTGGCAAGGATAATAATAAACCACAAAAATAGCCGCCCTGGTCTGATATGTACCCAAAATTCTGGACACATATTTATAAGTTAAGCGGACATCATGGATGCTTCTCTGTATTTTACAGGAGGCATCCATTTTGTTTTTGCTTGAATCCTTTTGTTATTATAGTAATCAATATATTCATCAATAGCAACTGCAAATTCTTCAAATGATGTATAGTCTTTTTCAAAACCATAATACATTTCTGTTTTTATTCTTCCAAAGAATGTTTCCATGATGCAGTTATCGTAACAATTCCCTTTTCTAGACATAGATTGAATTATTCCATGTTCCTGTAACCGTTTTCGAAAATAAACATGTTGATATTGCCATCCTTGGTCTGAATGGAAAATTAAACCGTTTACAGACGAAAACTTATCAAAGGCCTTATCAAGCATTCTTTTTATCTGCTCCAAATTAGGACTTAGCGCCAAATCGTACGAGATAATCTCATTTGTATTCATATCTAAAATGGGAGAGAGATAGCACTTTCCCCACGAAAAATCAAATTGAGATATATCAGTTGTCCATTTTTGCAAAGGTGATGTAGTTGAAAAATCTCTATTTATTACATTGTCAGTAACCTTGCCCACTTCGCCTTTATAAGAATGATATTTTTCTTTTGGACGTTTTCCTAATAATCCAGCATCATGCATAAGACGTTGAACTCTCTTGTGATTCACGTCGTAGCCACGATTCTTTAATTCCATATAAACTCTACGCACTCCATATCTGCCTTTGTTAGCTAAAAATATTTCTTTAATGATTATAAGTAATTCTTCGTTTCGTATAGCAACTAAATCCGTTTTATTAATTTCAAAATAGTATGTAGATTTAGCCATATTCATAGCTTTTAATAGATGTTTTAGTTGATATCCTTTTTCTCTGAGTTCTTTGATAATCGCTGCTTTTTCGCCTTGAGTAGCGCAGCTTCCCTTTTCTTTCTCTCAAGGCGATCTCTTTTTTTATTACTTCATTTTCAGCTTTTATATAAGCATTTTCAGCACGTAGACGAATCAACTCTTCGTATTCGGATTCTTCTAATTCGTGAGGATTATTAATGTTCATTTTTTCCATTGTGGGCTCCTTTGGTTTCCGACCTTTCTTTCGGTCTACAAGTCCATTATAACCCCATATTTTATATTTGCGAATCCATTGAGCAAGTAATCCTGTGTTTATACCTACGTCATAAGCAACTGAGGAAATAGTAGCCCCGGCGATAACCTGTGCAACAAGTTCATATTTTTCTTCTGGAGCCCATTTTTTATTTTTGCCGTGATGTTTTAAACAATCAGGAGAGTTTGCTTTTTCCAAATGGTGCCATTTAACAATCATGTCATGAAAATTCTTTAGGTTTGTGATGTCTGCTGGTGGTTCAATCCATTTCCCTTGCCTGTATAGTTCGACTGCCTTTCGTTTGAATTCGTAACTGTAACGCATAAAAATACCCCTTTCACTGGATGTCCAGTAAAAGGGGTACATATCAGTCTGGTAAACTAAGCGGCAATTTTTGTCAAAACATATATCGGACTAACCGTCTATCGGTAGCACTCTTTTTCTATAATCATATTAGCACGCATGTGTGAAAATGTCAAAAATTTTCTTCATTCTTGGTTATTAATCTCCTTGATCAACTGTACTGCCTTCTCTGCATCATCGGTTTTCACGAATATATCCACACCATATATTCCAAATCCAGGTGCCCCATGCATTGCAACATTCGCACCTGCTTCCTGTGAAAAAGCTGCTATTCCATTTTGCTTTAACATTTCTACGAGTTGTTCTGTCTCTACTATATTCTGTGCATTATAAATTTTTGTCCATTCTGCCTTAGATATGGAAGTTTCCTTTTTCTCCTGAACATTTGACGAATTCTGGTTTCTTTTTCGATTAATAAATGCCAAGAGCCTAAGAACAATAAATGCCACAATAGTAATACCAATCAGAAATCCCACTGCTAATCGTGTTACCTGTGTTTCTGTAGCTCCCATTCTAAATAAACATATGCCATAGATGACTGTAAAAATTCCTGCACATATCACACTGGTGAAAAAATCGCGCCATATAGTAGCACTTTTGGGCAAACATTTATCCCATATTCCATTGTACACCATAATAGAAGCATACAGAATTCCTCCTACCAAAGCAGTTGCTGTCTCTCCTAAAACCAAGCATATCCACCGTTAATAACATCTGAATAATAATCGCTAACACACTAATCACAAACATTGATGCAAATGCAAGATTTCCAGCCTTTAATGCTTTTTGTTTCACCCATTCTTCATACACCGCCACTTTGTCCAGTGTTTCTTTCATCTCTTTATTCATAGTCTGGCTCCTTTCTCCATCCAGGAGCTCTCTTATCTCAACATCGTAATACTCAGCAAGTTGAACAAGTATACTGAGATCTGGCATATTTATTCCTGTTTCCCATCTGGAAACTGTTCTTGCAGATACCTCAAACTTCTCGGCAAGCTGCTCTTGCGTAAGATTCTTTTCTTTACGACATTGCTTTAAAAAAGCTCCAATCTTTTTTGTATCCATGTCTCTACCTCTCTTCCACTTACAGCTTACCAATATATAGCAAAATTACCACGACATAAAACGAGAATCCGCTAATTTTCAATCGGACATCATATGTCTAAAACAAATAAACGGTATTTTCACCCCGAAAACATTCTATTTTTCTATAAATTAACTTTCTCTTTTATGTCTATCTATAAGCAACAGAATAAACATAACAAACCATATCGCCCATGCAATTAAACAACCAGTTCCTATATACCAAATATCTATAATCATTCCAGCAATAAAAGGAAGTGACATAAGCATCATTCTCTTCCCATATGCCTTACACATAGCATTTTCATCATATTTTTTTCGTTCTTCTGCAGATTTCATATTATAACCAGACAAGAAGTTGGATGCTTGTCCTTTTGACCTATAAAACCATATTCCAAATAAAAGCATAATTACTGCCATTGCAAAATCAAAAATAATATAAATATAGAACATATAATGCTTCCTTTCAGTCGATTCCACAAACTTGAAGTTATTGATCTTCTGAATCCAATCCAAGTTCTTTCAGCTCTTTTTCGTTTTGGATATCTTCAACAGTTTTCTTCCAGTGATTGCACTGTAGGCTTCTTTGATGCCATTTTTCACTGCCCATTTGATAACGAAATACAGCGCAATCAAAATAACAATTGCGGTTCCTCCACTTATACCTAATTCATTCCACATAATTCAATCCTCCAAATTCCGATTTCTATTTTCGTTTCCATAGCATAGTGTACTCTTTTCACCAGTAGCTTCATCCAAGCCTTCACATTGAATAATGAACCCTTCTCTTTGGTAAAAAGAAATTGCTCTGGCATTCTTCTGGTATACATTTAATCGTAAGTTAACTTTTTTATCCTTAACATAATCTAATAAAAGCTTACCTATGCCACATGACTGCATTTCATCGGAGACAAAAATACCTTCGATATATTCAGCATTTAGTCCTACAAATCCTTGAATCATTTTATCATCTTCATACACATAGACTTCGGATTGTGACATCATTTCTTTCACTAATTCATAATTACTTTTCCAGTATTGATTGGAAATAAAATAATGTGCTTTCAGATTTGTCTTTAACCATATGTCAGCAACTCTATCGATATCTCCGTTCAGCAACTTTCTAATCATAACAAATATTCTCCACAACTACATCCTTTATGCTTTCTCTTTTTCATTCTATCACAAGCTCACCATTAATCATCATTTTTTTTGATATTTTTTCTTTTCCCCCACTGTAAAACAGCCTCTGAGCGTTTCGTTATATAGAGGGGTACACATACAGAGCAAGATCCACCCATGTTTAACAGTATTGCCGTTTGGCATCCTGTCATCCTATGGGATTTATCTTGATGGGGATCTCCCCATACCCTCTCAATAACAGACGTTTCACTCGTCTGTTGGTTCCACCTGAAGGTGTTCACAGCACTATTTCTAATATCGGAAGGGACAGCCGATATTGAAATACATGGACTCCCGGTGGGAGGAATAGTCTCAGCGGAAGGAGGAGTATGAGAACAAAAAACAAAGATAAAGAACTGAATCACAGACATTTTATAGGATTACGTCTTACAGATGTCGAACTGGATTTATTAGACCAAGGCGCTGCTTGTTTATCTGTTAGCCGATCAGAATATCTGAGGAAACTTCTATTGGAAAAGCAAATCCATCATCAGATTGAAGTTGTTGCAGACATGAATGATCTCAGAAAACTGGTCAGTGAATATGGAAAAATCGGATCGAATCTCAATCAGATCGCCAAGCATTTTAACAGTGGTGGCAGTCAGTCTCGTGCTATAGAAAATGAAATCCATCAGTGCATCACGGACTTATTCCTATTGAGAAAAGAGGTACTGAAACTGGCAGGTGGTATGAATGGCAATCGTAAAACACATTAAAAGCAGAAATGCAAATTACTCGGCTGCTATCAATTACCTTCTGTTTGAACATGATGAAAAAACCGGGGAAAAGATTGTAGATGAATCCGGACGAAGCATCCTACGAAAAGAGTTTTATATGGATGGGCTGAACTGTGATCCGATGTCTTTGACAAGGAATGTGAACTGACAAATGCTCATTTTCATAAGAATAAGAAACGTGAAGATATCAAAAGTCACCACTACATTATCAGCTACGATCCAGCAGATGTTACAGAAAATGGACTTACCGGAGAGAGAGCACAAGCAATCAGTTTGGAACTTGCAAAGCAGATGTTTCCCGGATATCAGGCACTGGTAGTTACTCATACCGATGGCCACAATGAATCCGGAAATATCCATACCCACATCGTCATAAACAGTGTGAGGAAAACTGCAGTGGAAAGGCAGCCATATATGGATAAACCACATGAAGAAGCTGCCGGATACAAGCATCGTTCCACAGATAAATTCATGAACACTTTTAAGAAAAGTGTCATGGATCGGTGCCAACAGGAAGGACTTCACCAGATAGATCTTCTTGCACCGGCTGAGAAAAAAATCACTCAGAAAGAGTATATTCAGAAACACGGACAGCAAAATGGATGAGATCAATCAGAAAATCATCGAAGATGGTCTCAAACCAACATCCACTGTGTTCCTTACACAGAAGGAATATTTGCGAAATGCGATTAATGAATGTGCTGCCACTTTTAATACTATTACATGAATTTTCCTCAAATAATTGTACCACTGAAAACTACTTAAATCAACTATTCACTACTTGTTATCAAATATATAAAGATAAAATCAGGTTTTGTACTACTAAATGATTTTAAACAAAATAAGCCCAAAGGGAACTTTCCCTGAGCCTATACACTTTATCAGCTAACATATTTTGCTTTCATTTTTCCTCATGGTCATGAGGCTTTTTTTTATATCTCATTCTATGAATCCTTTGATTGTTCCTTCTGTTCTTCAATAATTCGTTCCGTTGCTTTATGAATTCTGTCCTTAGAATAGGTGGTCTTAAATTCAATGACAACCGGCCCTTTTGATTATATACGTTTCACTGCCATCCTCCGAAGATCCTTTCAACCAGCAATCATCCGGATACTTCTCAGCGAATGCCCGTAACCGTTTCTGCAAGCTCTGATTGAAGGTATACACATCATAGAATCCGTCATCTTCATTGGTCAGAATAATCGTTTCTTTTCACACTTTAACCTTCGCATATTCTCCGCTTTCTTTCCATTTCCTGATCCAGGTATTTGGGTATCGGTTTTCCGGACCGGCGAGCAATGGCAATCTGTTTCTGATGCAGACGTTTGATCACGGATCTTCGTTTCTTAGATTTTCCATCCTGTTGATTTCGAGGTCTGATTGTTGCTGCTAGCATCAGAGGTCTTTTCCTGATTCTTCTTCTGATTATTCACCAGACCGTCCACCATATCATAATTGGCTTCGGTACCAGATTCTCTGCTTCGTTCATAAGTGCCGTTCTGGTAGAATTTCTGGTAATGTTCCAGACGGATTTTACCATCTTGTTTTAGCTGTTCGACCGGATTTAGCGGTACTTGCTGTTGGATGTAATCATGAATCTTTGTTTTGTCTTTTCATCGAATTTCTTACATTCTTCGACAACCATTTTTCCATAGGCATCCAGGATAACACCCTGGGCCTGATCTCGGTATACCTGATGTTCCATCAAATAAAACTGTTTTCCATCAATAATGATGGTGTCTGTGGCAATCCAGTTTCCTTTTTTCCCATCGATCTGATAATTCTCAGTTTCCATAGTGATCAGTGCACCGGATGTATTGATACGAATGAATCCGGCCAGATACTGTGGATAGTTTTCATCTACATAGTAGCAACTGATTTCTCCGTTCTTGTTCAATACGAGCACGTCACTGACTTCGCATTGCTTTTTCATTCGTTTCCAGATGTCAGCGACTTTTTCATTTTCCTGCATTTCATGAATCGAGACTAATCGGTAATTTTCGACAGTAATCGACACATTCTGCTGTCTTGCCTCTTGATATGGCAGATGCCACAGTGCTTTTCCTGCTGTCTGCTGATCTACTCGGTAGACTGCAAATTGATTAAGCTTCATAGGCATCGTTCTCCAAGTTATTCAGATAATAATTCAGATCCAGAGAATAGTAGTATTTGTCTTCGATCTGCTGTAATTTTCCAACTGTAGAATTGATGATCTCAATCATTTCATCATTCTCAGGATCACTTTCTTCCTGTTCCATAACTTCCAAAGCTTCTTTCAGTGTTTGGATTGTTTCTTCCTTTGTGTGCTGCTGGAAGATAGCAGTAATAGTCAGTTCGTTTTCTTCCAGGTTTACATTTCTCAGGCTCATTTCCCTGTCTTTTCGGTATTGGTTTCATCTGTATATTCAGCTCCTTCTCGTTTTTTTCTTTGCTTATATTTTTTTCGTTATCCACTTTCTTATTGGATTCCAGAGGATTTTCCACATTTGGATGTCTTTCTTCCAAGTACTTTTCCACACGACTGATTGCATTTTGCACATAAGAATTTTCTCTAAATCCAGGAATCGAATTCAAAAATTCTTTCTGTATTTTTCCTTCGATCATCAGACTCTGCATTCCTTCATAATCACTTCCGTCTTTCAGATCAAAGCCAACACATTTCAGTCCATGCATACGTTCTGATGGGATTTTCTCATAAGCTTCCAAGGCTTCCGGTAATGTCAGGTCATAATGTACTTCACCCATCACAGGAAATTCAGCACATTCAGCCGCATAAAAGCTGATACATGTAAGATCATTTTCATAATCCACATTTTCTATTTCCGGGACAATATCGAGTATTTTTTCTCTTTGTACTGCAAAGTCTGGAAGTTCTGCAAATCCAAATCGATCCACGTAATATGCCTGCATATCCCCACCACGGTTTGTAATGATAACATCACTAACCGACATAGAATGTGCTTTATAATCTGCCGGTGGATTATCGTTGAATACGGCATACAAATCATCCAGCTTTTCATTTTCATGTAATCTGCCAGAATAGACACATTTATAATTTGCTGCATCGATTGTAATTCCATCTTCTTTGACCATTGCCATATTCATAAATAAATGTTGTTTTCCAGGTGTGTCTTCATCCACGTGGTAAATCGCATAGCGGTCACCATTACCTCTGAACATTTCTTCCTCTAGGGTATAATCAAACTTAAATGGATACAAAGCCCGATCAACTCTTTCCGAAATATCCGTTCCTTCTGCAATCGTATCTTCCAGCCAGTCTTTGATATCTCCCCATGATTCAAACTGCAAGTATCCGGCAATTTCATGTGTCCCATCCGGCGCCAGTACAATATGTCCCGGTTCGCTTTCCCGATAATCATAGCGGTATCCGGCTGCTTCCAGTGCATCTACCAGAATGCCGTATTTATCATGTAATTCTGTTTTCTGTTTTTCTTCAAGAATGATTTCCAGCTCTTCTGTAAGCTGATCGATCATTTCACCGGCTGTCTTGCGGATCACATCCATAGATGCTTTCATTTCTTTCATTTCCCGGCTGCTGCTCCAACCTGCAATGTAAGGGAAACTATAATCCGATGTATCCAAACCAAAGGAAGAACACACAGTAAGCAACGGATTCAGCCTCAACCTCTTTTGTCAATCGGTCTTTTTCTACACCAAGGCTTTCCATGATCTCCCTGTCATGCAATTTTGCATGGACTGTTTCATGAATAGCAGTCTTTAAGGTCTGGCTTTCACTGAGTCCTTTTTTGATCACAATTTCCTTATCTGCATTATGATAATATCCATTAGCATTGTCATCGATCTCATCGAATCGTATCGGTACTGGGGATATTTTCTGAATAGCCTGCATGAAAGAATCAAAATCCTGTACAGCTGCAGTCAGTAATTCTGGTGCCAGTGTCTGGATCGGTTCTCCGGATGTCTGAGCAATATCAAATACCGTAACTGCTTTAAAATGCGGAACTGTAACTTCCACCTGTTCAGTCTTAGGTTTTCCATCGCTTCCCATGATCGGTCGCTGATTTTCATCCAGAACCTCTTTTTCCTTCATTTTCTTATATGGTGCCGGGGCAATGATTGTAATTCCTTTTTCACCTTTCATGACCTGTCTACCCATGGACTGCCAGTTTTTGTAGCTGGTAACAAGTGTGGCATCCGGTCGCTGCATAGCGATCAGCATTGTATTATTAAAAGAATAATTGTGAAACTTTGCCATGGTTTTAAGAAATTCCTGATAGCGGTTACTTGTAAATAGTTCTTCCACACCGGATTCCAGTGACTGCATAATGCTGTCCATATCTTTTCCCGGAACCGGCAGTGGAATAGTAGTAGTTTTGTTTTGTTCTGTCATAATACTCCTTTCCAAAAACGCCCCACGACATTGTGTTTATGCCGCAGGGCTTTTTATTAGTTGACGAGATGATTATTTTTTATTAAAGTTCCATATCGTGCTTCTTTGTTTTCGGTTTCTGATCCGGCTGTTCTTTTCCTGCTTTCTCTGTTTTTGCAGCCTGCGCTTCTTTTTCTTTCTGACGTTCTGTAAATCTGTCGGCTTTTTCAAAGACGTGATCCTTTGTGTCAAAGTGATATACATCATTGGTAAGGCGTTCTGCTGGTGCTACCTGAGTCGCATTGACTTCTTTTACCATATCTCTTAACATTTCAGCATCCACTTGCCCGTCATCCGGTAAAATCAGCATTTCATGAATGGATGATGGCAAAATAAAGAAATCATTTCCCAGAAGTTCCCCCATGTTATCCATGAATTCCGGATAAAAGATCACACCGGCACCATCAACTCTTTCTGTATTTGTAACAACAAAGAATGTCGGCATCTCACTTGATTCCTGCAATGTTTCCTGCAGCATTTCACGTTCATCCGGTGTCAGCATGAGAATATTTTTCTGATACATTTCATCTATCAATGCACCTATACTTGATACCTCCGGGACCATAACTCGTGGTGAACTTTTCATAGCATCTTCATGAAGCTGTTCTGCTGAGATTCCATACTGTTCAAGCAGATCATTCTTGATAAACATGGAACTTAATCCATTCTCATCCTTGTCTACTGCCACATGATAGGTAATTGCGAGGTCTTCTTTCAGCTGGTGTGGAGCATTTTCGAGGACTTCCTTATTTGCTTCGGCTGATGATACACGGATAAACAGCTTGTCCTTCACATCTTCATAATTAAAATAGCTTTCAGATCAACCTGTATCGGTGCCTCAATAACTATATCTGCAATCTTTCTGCATACAGTTTCCATTGTTACGCCAGGCTGTGCTTTATATGCTTCATACAGCTGATTAAGATTGATCGTCGGGGTAAGCATCTCACCTTCTTTTCTCACCATCAATCCCGTATAGGCACGGTTCAGTTGCTGACACTCCATCGTTGATACTTCTACATTCTCATACTCCTCTGGTAAAAAGAGTTTGATATTATCCTTTACTTCACTTACAAATTCGTTAAAATTCATTCTTCGTTTCCTCCTCTAATCTGTTTTTTTATTTCTTTTTGCTTTTGTTTTTTGATTTCTTTTTGGGAAAGGATAAAGAAAAATTCACCTTTCCGGTTTCATCTGTATCCATATGGAGATCTGCCTCAAAGTACATATTTTTCTTTCTGGAATACAGGTCTTTCACATGCACACTTCCGTTTTTCAGAAGTTCTGCAGCCATCTTTTTATCCATGGTTTTTTCCATGCTCTGCAGATAGCGGTTATCTTTCCAGAGCGCAAAGTGACAATCATGGTTGCTGCAATAGAAGTTGGGTTTGCTTTCATATACCAGGCTTCCACATACCGGACATGTTCCAATGCTTTCTCTGGTCTGAAATCTTCTTGTTTCTTCTTCGGAAATCGCATCGCATCCATTCAGCATCATGGTCAGCATGTTTTTGATCCCGGTCATAAACTGTTCCGGTGCAATCTCTCCATGCTCCATCAAGAGCAGCTGGTTTTCCCATTCTGCAGTCATACTTGCAGATTTCAGGAAGTCCGGCAGGATCTCCACAAGGACTTTTCCATCCTCTGTTGGAAGAATCTGTTTTCCTTTTCGGGTGGCATACTGGGAATAGATCAGTTTTTCGATGATACCGGCTCTTGTTGCCGGAGTTCCTAATCCTTTCTTTTCTGTATCTTCATCGAATTCCTTATTTCCAGCAGTTTCCATTGCCGCAAGGAGCGTATCTTCACTGTATGGTTTTGGCGGTGATGTGAAATGTTCTGTCTTTTCTGCAGCTACAGCATAGAAAGTCTGTCCCTGGGTTACTTTCGGGATCTTCTCTTTCATTTCCTGATCCGGATCTACGATTGCCATGCGGTCCTTATTCTTGAAGCAGTTTTCAAAGAGTTTCCATCCATCCTGCAACACAGTTTTTCCTTTTGCTTTGAAGATTTCTCCCTGGCATTCCACTTCAATCTCTGTTTCCTGGTAAACGTGCTCCTTACTCATTGCCATGACCGTGTGAACTGCAATCAGGAAAAGAATCTTTTCTTCCCAAGATTTCAATTCATCCAGATGGCAGGATGAAAGCTCCATCGTTGGGATGATTGCATGGTGATCTGTCACTTTGCTGTTATTCATGACTTTCTTCACATCCGGCTGTTCCGGCTGATCAAAAGGACCTGTCAGTTGATATTTCTCATAAATCTGACGAACCACATTTCTTGCGGTCTGCTCCATATCTTCGGTCAGATACTGGCTGTCCGTTCTTGGATAAGTGATCAGTTTCTTTTCATACAGGTTCTGAGCGGTATCCAGTGTCTGTTTGGCTGTCATTCCGTAGATACGGTTTGCTTCTCTCTGCAGTGTGGTCAGATCATAAAGCTTTGGTGCTTTTACGTTTCTTTTACTGCTGTGACAATAGCTTCACTTCCTTGGCATCTGCTTCTTAACTGTTCCGCCTCATCCGGATCAAAGATTTTTGGCTTTACAGCCGGAATTCCATCACAATCGAGTTCCACATTGAAATACTTTTCTTTCTGGAAATTGCTGATCTGTCCGGCACGTTCCACCAACATGGCAAGTGTCGGTGTCTGAACCCTTCCAACGGTCAGCTTTTTGAAGTACTTTGTGGTGTAAGCTCTGGTTGCATTCATTCCTACCAGCCAGTCAGCCTGAGAACGGCATACAGCAGCTTCGGCCAGATGTCGGTATTCCTCTGCGGATCTCAGATGCTGCATTCCATCAAGGATTGCTGAATCTTCCAGAGAACTGATCCATAATCGTTTCACCGGCTTTTTACTTCCGGATAAGTCATAGACATGTTTGAAGATTAATTCTCCTTCACGTCCGGCATCACAGGCATTTACGACGTATTCAATTTCCGGACTGTTGAGCAGTCTTTTTAAGATATAGAACTGATCTTTCTTATCTTCTGAGACTGTAACTTTCCAGTCTTTCGGGATGATCGGGAGATCTTCATATCTCCACTGGTTAAATTTCTCATCGTAAGCATCCGGTGAAACATATTCGGCCAGATGTCCGAAGCACCAGCTGACCATACAGTCGGTTCCTTGTAAATATCCGTCTTCTCGTTCCTGTGCTCCAATCACTTCTGCGATTGCTCTTGATACACTTGGTTTTTCTGCAATTACTAAATACAAGATGTATTACCTCCTTCATATAACGAAACGGAGAGAGCATGTTTTACAGCCCTCCGCTAAAAAGTTTATTTATTTTTCATTTTCTTCAAAATCTTCGTCTTCAGACTCTTCCTCATCCGGAACTTCTTCCAGTCCACCTGTTTCCAAACCTTCCGGCTGATCATCCTCATCTTCCTCTTTTTAGGTTTATAGATCTTGAAGTAGTAGTAAGCTGCCACGCCGCCGAGAGCCAAAATCAGGATTGTTGCCATTGCACCCATATTGGTTTTGCAGATGATGTTTTCTCAGGATCAACAGTAGCTTCCTTGTCTACATCCTCATTATTTGTCTCATCCAGCACAACCTTCGATGTATCCGGCTGTGGTGTTACAACAGCAGCTGTACTGTCTTTATCCAGAAACTCGGACAGATCATTCTCATCAATCTGAGATAACATATAGACATTCTGGGATGTGGCACTGCGGTCGATCACGATATAGAAAGTGTTGTTATTCTTCGTTGTAACCGTAAGAAATTCCTTTGTGGAATCATCGGTAATGTCATCCTTGACTTCACCATTGCCAGGTGTCGTAAATGCAGTTCCCTGGTCTGTTCCATCTTCTGGCAGCACCTCGTTTGTGTTTGTCGCCTCGTCCTTTTTCTCTTCTTTGTCTGTTGACTGTTCCGTCTGAGTTGTCTCTACTTTGGATGCCTCTGCTGATTCATCCACATAGGCAAATGCTGTGGTTGATGCTGTAAAAGCATCATGACTCCCAACAGCAGTCCTGCCATTTTCTTATTCATTTTCTTCCATTTCACCATTCTGATATTCCTCCTTATTTTCTTCTGTGAATACAAAGGAGCCTGAACCTTCATCGTCAGACTCCTGCTTACCTGAAATTTAACTTTTCCACTCTGGATACCATCCAAAAGATCATATAACTGATCATTATCCATCTTCATACCACGGATGCACCTGATCATCTCATTGTCCTCTTCCTGCTTTAATGCAGCCTGGACACCCCTAAGATATTGCTGCAGATCCGCGATCTTTTTCTCTGTCTTGGCAATCTCATCCAGATATTTTTTAATCTTTTTATTCAAACTTTCACCTCCCTTCGTTCACCTTTATGGCAGTCTTCCAAAGCACATGAAATGTTGCTGCCAGTAGGATGTGCTGATATTTGAGTAATGGATCGGATCCCCGCAATGGATCATCATATTGTTACCGACATAGATACCCACATGGCTTGCACCGGATGTGTTATACGTTCCCTGGAAGAAAATCAGATCTCCTGGTTTTGCTTCTCCCGGTGATACATAAGTACATACGCCTCTTAATCCTTCTGCGGTCAATCGTCCATAGTTCCATCCATTACCACAATGGTTAAGGACATAGGATACGAAACCTGAGCAGTCAAATCCAGATGGAGAGTAGCCACCCCATACATAAGGTACTCCCAGATATTTTTCTGCTTCTCGGATCATCCGGGCAAATTCTTCATCCTGCAGTGCTTCCGGTGGAATCTCATAACTCATTCCATTACCGCCTGATCCACTGGTCACATTGTTTACATCCCACAGATAATTTCTGTTTCCATAGGTCGTATTTAATGCATTGTAAATAATCAGCTGCTCTGCATTCAGATTGGCTCTTGCCACAGCATCAAAGCTTCCATTTGTCAGTGTCACATATAGAATCTTCTTAGTGCTTGTACTGGTAACCGTTACTTCCTGACTGCCATTGTCATCTGCGATATAGGCTTCCCAGGTCTGGTGTCCATGAGCAGAGGCTGCAGCATGGTTATCATAGTAAACGTCAAACTGCACACCATATCTTGCAAAGGCTCCGGTATCCTCAACTGTGTATTCCACACCATTCATTACTACCTTAGTGCCAATCGGCACAAACGGATTGGAAGCATCTACGGCAATGGTATGGTTTGCAGTTGGATATGCACCACTGGCAGTTGGTCCGCCTGACCATACACCACAGCAGATTCGACAGTTACAATATCCACTGGTCACTACCTGTCCCAATGATTCTCCGACTCGAACATTTCTGGTTTCTGTCACCGTTTCTGTTCGACCTTCCGTATTCAGATGATATTGTGCTTCAAAAAGAGCTTGCAGTTCATTTTCAACATCTGAGTACGTCCAGTCCCCATATTTTGCAGTAAGATACGAGATAAGATGGTATGGATTATGACCAATCTCAGCAATGTTGTACTGATACTCGTCATAATTCGGATGTCTTCGTTCCATCTCATTAATCTGCTGGTTCAAGGCACTTTCCAAAGCAGCATATCTGTTTTCGGCAGCATAGATATCCTCGTCTGAACTTGGATACGTTGTAATACCGATCACAGATCCAGCTCCCTCGATAGAAGCACTGCAGCTCCCCAGAGATACTGAAATGACTAGAAAAAGAAGCGCAAAAATACCGATGCCTGCGAACATGGCACGATTACGCTTTATGATCTCTTTCAAGGCGATCTTTGCTTTTACCGTCATGTTCTCAACACCGGCAATGGTTGTTGCTCCACCCAGACTGTCAGCGGATTTTCCGGCTCTGGCTGCTCGGTAAGCATCCTTATATCGTTTTTTCTGGAAGAAGCGGTTATAGAAATGTCTCTTTTGATTCGGCTTTCTTTACCGTTTCTGCATTCTTGACTCCTTCCATACTTTCTGCAGAACCAAATTTCAGTTTCTTTTCTACGGTAGCCTCACGATAACCTCTGCGATGGGTTTTCACATCCGTTCGTTTGCTTCGGATCTGAGCATGACGCAGACCACGTAACGCATCTTCTGTTTCACGCTCTGCAAGTCTGGCACTTTCCACACCTGCATTTTCATCTGTTTCTTCCTCTTCGGGAAGTGACTGCTTTCATGCCAGATATAACAGCTTGTGTAGCAATGTATTTCCCGGCTGTCCCTCCCGGTTTCATGCCAGCACCTTTCACCATCTGATTTCCTTCATCATCAAAAGATAATCTTCCGGCTTTTGCTTGTTCTTTGGTCATCTGTTTTTGCAACTGTTTCTTCCGAATGGATTTCTTTTGGCTGTTCAGATTGTTATCATCATCCGGGATTTTTTCATAACGATGCAGTTCCTTTCGATATCCTGATACTTTTCTTCCGGTGTAACTTCAACTGTATCCTCAACAGCTTCCTGCCTGGCAGAAGATTTACGGATTTTCTCCATCTGCAGTCGTTTTCCTTTTCCTGATTTTGAATCTTCATTCTCAGCCTTTTTCCGTTCCCGTTCAGGAACAAATTCTTCCTTATTTTCCGGTCGTCCTCGACTCCTGTGACTGATATCTTTTACACTACCATCACGAAGATTTTCTTCTGTCAAACCATCCCTGGTCATCTTTGCGACCTTTTTATCTTTGCCTTTAAATTCTTTTCCAGCTATAGGTCATCACCTCCTGGCACAACTTTTCTTTCTGTACTCATTCAGTTCCTGGCGTCCTATAATCGGGATACCAGGATAACCATCTGCCTGTGTCCTGATTGCTGGAGAGCTCGCCTGGATATGAAATACCCAGTTCAATTCACTCGGATCTCTCGGCCAGAAACCATTAATCAGCATAGCCTCCTTGAACTGATTGTTGTGCAGATGGATCTGGGTACGTTTATACAAAACTTCTTTCAGATCATCACTGGTAAGATGCGGATAGATTTTCTGTGCCGGATAAAAATTCCAGAATACCCAGTCAAGGATAATGTTCTGTGTTTCCAGCGGAAGTTCATACAGATGATGATCATCATTGACTGTATGAACACGGTATCCAGGCTGTGCATTTTCCAGATTTTCATCTGAATGTAAGGATTATCCTGGTTCCACTGCCTGATTCGAATCTTATCGATTTCCTTCATGCTTTTCCGCCTCCATTTCTTTCTCTCGTTTTTCAACTTCTTCCGGTTTTGTAGTCATCAAACTGTACAGCTTCAAGTTCTTATCGAACTTGTCCTTAAATGGAATAATTGTTGTTCCATAGAAAAGAAGTCCTTCTCCTTCCCCGGAATTCGTCACATAAGACAACTGATATGGGGAAATATTCAACTGTTTTGCAAGGATCTGTCTGTCACCTGCCGCCTGGTTCAGCATCAGGATAAAATCACTGTTCTCAAAGATATTTTCAATTTCCCTGCTGGCAAGAAGATCTTTGATATTCTGTGTGATTCCAGTCGGTACGCCTCCCCATTTTCTGAATCTCTTCCATATTTCTACGGAATAAGCTGCTGTCTGTTCTTCTTTGAGCAGAAGATGAAACTCATCGATATAGTACCTGGTAGATTTGATGCCACGGTTGATCGTAACTCTGTTCCATACCTGATCCTGAACGATGAGCATTCCAATCTTTTTCAGCTGCTTTCCAAGTTCTTTGATATCAAAGCAGACAATACGGTTATTCAATTCCACATTGGTTCTATGGTTAAATACTTTCAGTGATCCATTTACATAGATTTCCAACGCTGTTGCAATTCTCTGGGCCTGCGGTTCTTTCTGCTTTCTAAGACAGTCATACAGGTCACCGAGAACCGGCATATTTTCCGGTTTTGGATCTGCAAAGTACTTCTGATACACCAGTGGAAGACAGCGGTCGATCACTGATTTTTCCTCTGCTTCAATTCCATCCCTGCTTCCCATGATCAGCTCGCATAAAGACAGGACAAAATCGGATTTCACTCCAAGTGGATTGTCATCATCGGAATAATCCATATTGATATCCATCGGATTGATATAATCCTTACTGGTCGGTGAAATGTGTACGACCTGTCCGCCAAGTGCATGGACCAGTGGATAATACTCACCCTCCGGATCTCCGATGATAATGTCATCCTTCGTGACAAAGAAAGCGTTGGTGATTTCTCTTTTTGCAGCAAAGGATTTACCGGATCCAGGTGTACCAAGGATTAGTCCATTCGGGTTTTTCAGCTTTTTACGATCCACCATAATCATGTTGTTGCTGAGTGCATTTAATCCGTAATACAGGGATTCTCCTGCCATAAAAAGTTCCTGAGTGGTAAACGGTACGAAGATAGCAGTGCTGGTCGTGGTCAGTGCACGTTTGATGGGGATATGATTGACTCCCAGCGGAACACTGCTCATCAGTCCTTCTTCCTGCTGATAGTCCAGACGTTTCAGTACACAGTTGTATTTCTGTGCAATTCCGGCAGTCTGGAAGATGGCATTGTCCAGTGCCTGTTTGGTCTTTGCTGTATTTAAAAAGAGCGCTGTTACAAGGAACATACGCTCATTTCGTGACTGCAGGTCTTCTAACAGACGCTTAGCTTCTCCGCCATACGTGTTCAGATCCGATGGAATGATATCCATATCGTATCCGGCCCGGACTGCTTTTCTGTTCTTCGATTTTCATACGGTTGATATCCGTCACTTTGCTTTTTACCAGCTTGATTGCCTTCATCTGATCCACAGACTGGACATGCAGGTTGACGATGAGATTCTTATCAATATCCAGAAATTCTGCCAGCATTTTATCTGTAAGCTCTGGTGCCAGGATCTGTAAATAAGAGACTGCTCCGATGGTATTTCCCATACGGAATGTATTTCTGTCCTTGAATACAAAACTGGTCGGTGCCACATAATCTTTGGTATTGAGTCCAGTACGGATCATGGAACCATAATCAAACTGGAAGTCTGTCATGATATCCGGATTGAAAGTCTCATACAAAATCTGCAATCTTTCCACTCCATTCAATGGATAGGCTGGAACTCCAAGGATCTTGAAGTTGTTCAGGATATCTGATTCAATACGTTCCAGCTTTGGCTTTGCTTCCCGGATATTATCCGCTTCGATGGAAAAGGTGATATATTTTGACTTCACCAGACCGTTGTTTCCTTTTGCCAGCTGCTGTTTCAACATCTTTGCGTATTCCATACGGACATCATCAAAAGCATCCTCCTGTGGTCGGATCCGGATGACCTGCTCAAACTCCTTCATGCTGCTCTTATGGTTGATAAAGCTCAGCTGAAAATGGATACTGGCATCAAAGTAATTGAGGAAATCACACCAGTTTTCAAAGATTGCATTTTTATCTTCGTTCTGAGCCAGCTGGTAGTTGATGTCATAGAAGCGGATGCACTTAGAATACGTTTTTCCATGTACCCTGCAGATTCCATCTCTTCCCATTTCCTTATAAGCGATCGACTGCTGAACAGACAGTTTTTTCTGCCTGCGTTTTTCCTCCTGCTTTTCCTTTTTCTTTTTCTCTTTTCTGTCTACTTTTTTGTATCCGGTATCTGCGACAGTTTTCTTATTTTTCTTTTTTCGCAACCGTTTTTCCTCCTTTCAGTTTTCCTGTATCCGGAGACTGCTTGATCTGTTCCGGATCTGTCTCATAATAGTTTTCAGTTTCATATTTTCTAACGGGTGGACGAAGAAACTTCACCCGGATCATATGCATCAGAACATCTTCCAGATGCATCCCGTCTTTTTCGTACATGGCAAATAAAAATGCCGGTAACATCAAAAGCACCATGACCGTTGCTGCATTACTATTTCCCATCACATTACGCAAGAGGAAATAGCTTGGAATTCCCATTGCAGCACCTATACCGATACAGATCAGCTGTCTTTTGGTCAGGTTAAATGCTACTTTATTCTTTACCTTCGTTAAATCTTTCGGTACGCTGACATATGCCATGATTTTCACTCCTTCCTGTAATTTAGTGCGCGTTGAATATCGACTTACTTAAAGAGGCCGTCTTAAAGAGGCTGTAACATAAGATTACTGTGTAAGCCATAACGCCAAATAATGAAGAACTCAGATTATCTGAATACTGGATACCTGCAACAAGCACTGCATAGATTGCAACGCATACCATCATCAGAAATGCCTGGAAAGCCAGGGCAAAGAGTCCTCTGAAATAATTCGTGCCGATCTGTCCCCATTCTCTGTTACTCATAGTTGCGAATGGAATCGGCGCAACTGAGGTATATAGGTAAATCTCTATCATACGTCCATACATGATCACTGTGATCAGTACAGACAGGATTCTCATACAGAAGCCGGCGATAAGGGTTTCCAGCGCCAATACAACAAGTTCTCCGATTTCCATACTTTCCAGGGTTGCGGAAAGATCCGTCAATGCCGAAGAAATATCAATGGCGGTACTTCCGCTGATAACACCGGCCGCAGAATTAACCACGTGCTGGCCCACATCGAATACCGCCATTGTGATCGTAAATGTGTTACTCACCAGATAAACAGCGATCCACATTTTTACGAAGTACTTGAAAAACATCCAGGTATCAATATCATGCATGTTGTTGCGCTCGGTCAGCATAGAAATCAATTCGTAGCAGAGTACGAGTGTGATAATAATACCTGCGATCGGCATGATCACGGAATCCGATAGGTTCCGGATCATACTGAATATGCTGCCGTTCCACCCTTGCGGGGTCTGTCCAACCTGGGTGGCAATCTCACCAGTCTTTTGATTGACATCAGTAAACATCGTGTCCAGGTTGGAAGTGATCATCCCGGTTAAGAGTTCCCTCATCCATTCCTCAATCGCATCAAAAATCTGACTGAACATGGATCTCTACTCCTTTCTCTTAACCAAATAATCCACTCAGAAGCGGGATCAGCTGTGTTCCGATCAGGATAACACCACCACCGCTCATCAGCTGCTTAATTCCCTGGGATTTTGCACCCGGGTTGTCGTTTCCATAACCTTCCATCAGGTTGATTACGCCCCAGACACCAAGACCGGCACCGATTGCAACGACCAGTGTCTGAAGGATATTGATTGCACTGCTAAAAAAAGCCATAATCAAATGTATGAACAAACGCTTTTTCTTATGGTCTGTAAGCGTTTGGCTCTACTCCTTTCCCTTTTATTCAGACCTTTTTGTACCCTTATCAGTAGTAGCAGGGTGCTCGAATTCTTTCTTTCATATCAGTCCTCACCTTCCTCAGCTTCAATCACTGATACGTCTTCTTGTGTTACAGTTACTTCATACATTTCAAATTCTGTATCTTCCGACATCACCAGTCGGTGTGCCAGATACTTTTCGACATCAAACGCATTATTCTTATTAAAATCGGCAAGCTCTTTGTACCGTTTATGCTTTGTGATGTCATATTTGTTGCTTAAAAACGGCCGGACTCCTCGAAGCTGTAAGATACATTTTTCTCCATCCATGACCGCCAGCTCATCTCTACTCATCAGTTCTTTTCCAGTCTTTTGATAGTTCAGCCCATAGGACCGGTTGCTGCCTCTGGTGTCTGATGTGTTGTAAAGATCAATGGTTTCCTTTCCCAGGGTTTCTGATATTTCTTTCAGTGTGGAGCTTTCCTTTCCGCCCAGGAAAAGAACGGTGTCACAGTTACCTGTGATCGTCTCAGCAGCATCCTTATAGATAGTTTTCAGCTGAGATTGTGACTGCAAGATGATAGAAGCGGAGATTTCCCTGCTTCGGATCGTAGCAATCAATTTGTCGAATTTTGGAATCTGTCCGATATTGCTGAACTCATCAAGAAGCAGCCGTACATGATAAGGGAGCCTGCCTCCATGCTCATCATCCGCTTTATCACAAAGCAGGTTAAAGAGCTGGGTGTACATAATCGCTACTACAAAGTTGAATGTGTCATCTGTATCACTGATGATGACAAACATGGCTGTTCTCTGATCGCCGATCATATCCAGTTCCATTTCGTCATACGACATAATTTCTCTTAGTTCCTGAATGTCAAATGGTGCAAGTCTGGCACCACAGGAAATCAAAATCGATTTTGCAGTTTTGCCGGCTGCAAGCTTGTACTTGCGATATTGCCTTACTGCAAAGTGTTCCGGATTTTCTGCTTCCAGTTCTTCAAACAATTCATCCACTGCATTTTTAAATTCTTCATCATCCTCCCTGGTCTCACTGGCATTGATAAATTCCAACAGAGTAGAAAAGTTCTGTTCTTCCTCTGGTGCCTCATACCAGATGTATCCGATCAGTGCAGAATACAATAGACGTTCCGCTTTGACCCAGAAATCTTCCGTTGATTTTTCGCCCTCACCCTTGGTATTTGCGATAATGGTATTGACCAGCTTTAAGATGTCTTTTTCACTCCGGATATAATGGAACGGATTGTAATGCATGGACTTTTTAAAGTTGATTGTATTTAGCACCTTGATCCGGTAGCCTCCATTTACCAGCATCTTCCCGCATTCAACAATGATCGTTCCCTTCGGATCAGTGACCACATAGGATACGTGATCTGTCATCTGCATAAGGTTCGGCTTCACATAGAATCTTGTCTTACCGGATCCGGAACCACCGATGACAATCACATTCTTATTTCTGGCATACTTTGGGGCTTTTGGTCGGCTGTTCATGGTCAGACGTTCTGTTTCTGTGAGGATGACATTGTTTTCAAAAACCGGATCCATGAAGGGTTCGATATCTTTTCTATTTCCCCATCTTGCAGATCCATACTCCACACCCTGCCGGAACTTCTTTGCGTTTTTAGAACGATAGTAGACAACCAGTTTTAATGCACTTGCAACCAGAACACCTACTGTAAGGTCCTGCAAAGCGATACTTGGCAGCCAGCTTAAAAATGCCAGTCGAAAATTGACTAACATCACGCCAAGTCTCTGGACCATGCTTTCTCCCAGGCAATGCCGGTACAGCCAGGATCCTTTATCTGCTACATAGAAGATAAAGAAATATGGGAGATTTAAGATCACCAGCCGTTTGACCTGGATCTTCTGTAATTTCTCCCGCATCATCGTTCCTGACCTCTGGATTTTTGTCTCTGCTTCACACGCTGGCGGTGCTTTGCTTTTCTTTCTACAGATTTCTGCAGTTTCTTTCTGACCGATGGTTTCTTCACCTGTTTCTTTTTTAGTTCTACTCCGGCATATTCCCGGAAAGCCGCTGTCATCACATCCACATCTTTTGCCTTAAAGAAGACCAGATATTTCGGCGGATCCGCACCGACATCTTTTTTCAGGCTGTAATCAATGCCGTATTTTCTTGCCACACGGTCAAAGGATTTGATATTTTCATCTGTGATCTTTAAGTTGGAAAGCTGTACTCCCTGTGCATTCAGCTGCTTGATGGTCTGCTTTCCATGTGGCTTTTTCTTTTCAATCTTTTTTCGGGCTTGTTCCCTTCCTTTCTCCTGAGCCCGTCCGGTCTTTTCTGCCATTTTCACCTGCGTTGCTTTCTGTTTCCTGCGGTTATCCATTTCCAGGAACTTCCGAAGGGCTGCTTTTAGCACACTGGCAGTGATCTTAACTCCCTGGATGCTCAGGCTGATTACTTTCTGATTTACTTCTTCCTGCAATTACCCACGTCCTTTCTTTCCTTTCATTTCAGAATGAAGACGGGCAATACAATATCCGATACATGGAACATGTTTTCCATACGGACAGCCACTACATGGTGTCGTTTTTACTGCTTTTTTCTTCTCAGCAAGCAGATAATGGCACTGTTTCAAGCTACAGCCTTTCTTTTTGCCTTCCCACCAGTAACAGTACTTGCAGGACCATGGCTTTTCTTCGCTGTACTTTCTTCCCTCAATAGCTGCATTTGGTTCTATAATTAGATCTTTATTTGTCTTCATTCCGTTCTTCCTCTTTTCTCATGATTTCTGTCAGTTTTTTCTCTGCCTGACTTCCGGCAGCAATGAGACAATACAAAACTGTAAATATTGCCGCTGCTCCCAGAAGAGCAACAAAAATAATGATATTTCTCATGGTTTCTCCCATCTAAAAAAGCGTCCACAGATTCCTTTCGGTTTCCATGAACGCTCATTCTTATTTGATTAGTGTTTCTTTTTTCTCATAAATGCAAGGGCTCCTGTACCAGTCGCACCAATGCCGAGAAGCATAAACCACAGCCACAGATTGGTGTTATCCCCAGTCTTTGGTGAATCACTGACAGGTTTTCCACCTTCCGGTGTCTTTTCTGCCGGTTTTTCCTCATCCACCATGGTTACATGCTGTACTTCACCGGTATCCTTTACTTCGAATTCCACATCTTTTGCAACCAGATAGCCATCCGGTGCTGTTTCTTCACGGAGAGTGTATTTTCCGATCGGAAGCATTTCGATGTAATGTGCTTTCTCTGTACTGGTCCAGCTTTCCACAACTTTTCCATCCTGATCAAGGATTGTGAGTTTCGCTCCCGGAAGTTCTTTTCCGGCGATATCCTGTTTGGAGATTTTCACCTTCGTTACATCATCCTTCATCTCAACTTTCTGCACATCGGCAGTATCTTTGATCGTGAACTTCACGCTTTCAGCTGTCACGTAACCATCAGCAGGTTTTGTTTCAACCAGTGTGTATTCTTTTCCGACAGTCAGCTCACGGATCACATGTGCTTCTTTACCGGAAGTCCATTCATCCACGATATTTCCATCAGAATCTACCACTTTCAGCTTACATCCTGGAAGTTCTTTTCCGGTTGTCAGACTGGATTTGGCAAATTCAACGACGGTTGGCTGATTATCAAAGGTAAAATCATAAGTGACTGTCGGCTGATTCTCACCTACATACTCAAAGGTAAATTCCTTTACTTCATCGTTGGTTACGAATCCGTCCGGTGCATAGAGCTCTTTTACATAGTAAGTTGCTCCTATTGGAAGATCTGCAACAAATGTGATCTTTCCTTCTTCATCCGTAGATTTCAGTTCAATGATCTCATCAGCTTCAATCAGGACTTTACCTGTTGTCTCAGACTTAATGTCTTCTTTGGCAAATAATCCAAAGATAGCGCCTTCCAATGTACGGTCAGAATCTTTTTCTTTCTTAAGTACACTGACTTCTACTCTCTGGCGGTTGTTCTGCCAGTCTTTGTCATAGACTACAACTGGTGTATTCTGATCCACGTAAGTCAGATCTACATGACGGATCTCACCATCCAGTACATGACCGTAAGCAGTTCCTGTTTCTTTCACATAGTATTTACCAAGTGGAAGATTTTCCAGTTTTGCAATACCGGTTTCATCTGTCTTGATCGTTGCAATCAGTTCATCCTTTTTATAGTAATCGTCACTGACGCCATCGGCAGCCTTAATGTCTTCCTCAGCATAGACTTCAAACGTAACATCTGTCAGCTTTCCGGTTACATAGTTGAAAATGTGTTCCACCACACCTTTGACCTTATCGGCCAGTGTAACAGAATCCAGGAATTCTCCCTTTTTGTTGATGATGAGTTCACCAACCGGTACCTCGTCCTTCATTTCCACTTTCTGAACTTCTCCGGTATCTTTGACTGTGAATGTCACATCATTGGCTACCAGATAACCATGCGGTGCAAACTCTTCATGTAGGGTATAAGTCTCACCCACTTTCAGATATTTGATCACATGCGGTGCATCTTTGGAAGATGTCCAGCTGTCTACCACATTTCCATCTTTATCCGTTACTTTCAGATAAGCTCCATCCAGTTCTACACCGGTTGTTGCATCTGATTTTGTGATCTCAACAGTTGTCGGCTGGTTCTTCTTTACGGATTTTAATGTTACTGTCTGTACATCCTGCCCCTGATAAGAAGCATCAAATCTCAGTACTTCATCAGAAGATACGAATCCATTTGGTGCTTTCAGTTCTTTTACATAATAGCTTCCAAGTGGAAGATCCAGTGTACATGCTGCCTGACCTTTTTCATCAGAAGTCATTTCCTGTAAAAGAGTATCTACTTTGACGATCACTTTTCCATCTTTCGTCTGAATGTCTTTTGCATTGTAAATACCGAACACTGCTCCGGCTACTGTATTGCCTGTCTCAGCATCCTGTTTTTCGACAGTAATCGACACTTTCTGTCGTTCATCTGTGACAGAGATTTCTTTCTCGATCACTGCAGTATCCTGATCCGCATAAGCAAATTCGACATTTTCCGGCACGGTATTTAACACATGAGTGTCCGGTGCATTCTTCTCTTTAACATAGTACCTGCCAAGTGGAAGATTCTTTACGGTTGCATAACCATCTGCATCCGTTGTGACGGTTGCTACCAGTGCATCCTTTGCAAAATACAGAGTTCTCTGTCCATCTGCATCTACCTGATGATCGGCAGTATAAATATCTTCTGCCGCATAGACTTCAAATTCAGCACCTGCAAGTCCAGCCATTTCATACTGGAAGTCCTTATCAAATCCCTTTAACACTTCACCCTGTTTATAGATCTTTAACTGACCTTTGACCGGGGCATTGGTATATTCCACAGCAATGACTGCATCTCCTGTGACAGGATCGGTCAGATAAGCAGTATCTGTATCAACGGCAACTGTCACATAGTTTTTGGATATCGTGTACCCATCGGGTGCCGTCACTTCCTCAATCCAGTAGTTACCAGGTTTCAGATTCTTTGGCAATACCAGGTATCCTTCCTCGTTTGTGAAATAAGATTTGTGTACTGTTGGCTTCGGATAGGATGTTGTCTGTTCCACATATTTCTGGTTATCCAGGTCGTATATCTTGAACTCAGTATTTGCCAGGAGTACAGATTTCTGTGTTTCTGCATCCTTTTTGATAATCTTTAATTTTGCTTTGAATTCTTTATCCAGAAGCACTCGCCATGTCTGCGGTGTATCCGGATGATTCTCTGTGATCTTCACTATAAAATCATCAACCGGTGCATAGTTGTGTTTGCTTGTGGTTTCTCTTACCACATAAGTTCCATATGGAAGCGGAATCGATCTTGCATATCCTTTTTCATCGGTAAACATTTCTGCCTGGCCATCTGCAGTCAGTACAACTGGTCTGGCTGAGTCAAAATCATAACTTCCATCTGCTTTTACTTTCAGATCACTGACAAGCCATGCTGAAAAACCAACTCCCTTAAGAAGATCTGCATCGGTTTTTCCGTTGTTTGCTGCCTTAATGATCTGGAACGGCTGCTTGACGACAGTTTCTTTACATACAGAAGTTCTTTCTACTGTCGGAACAGTAGCACCTTCGTAAGTACAGTCCACCTCATGTTCTGTCGGATCCAGTACGTATCCAACCGGAGCACTAAGCTCTTTCAGATAATACTTTCCAAGATAGAGATCCGATACAGAAGCTTCGCCATTCTTATCCGTTGTCAGGGATGTGATCAGGCTGTCTTTCTTATGGATCGTTCCGGTTCTTCCATCCGGATGAACAATATCTTCCCTTGCATAAAGGCCATATACTGCACCTTCCAGCGTTGCATCACCCTGTGCTGCATTCCCTGTCTCAGCATCCTGTTTTGCAATGTTGATCTTTGCATTTACACGTTTGTCTGTTACATTTTTGGTCGTTGTCTTTCCGATAGCAAGAGTCACATTATAAGACTTTGTATCGATCTGATACCCTGTTGGAACAGAGATTTCTTTCAGATAAACAACTTCCTGTGTTTTCTCCATTGTAAGCTGTGAAGCACTATTCTGATCAGTTGCAGGCATCTCTGCGATCAGCTTTGTACATGAAGCATCGGAATAGATCCCGTACACTGCACCAGCCAGTGCATTTCCTGTATCCTGATCTTTCTTTACAATGGATACTTTGCATTCTTTTGTCCAGGTTACTTTAAAATCCACATATTTCTCATTTCCAACACCTTCACCGAAAACAAGAGCCAGGTCCTGTGTTCCAGATCCTGTTACAATCTTGTAAGCAGAGTATTCTTTATCAATGCTTCCCTTCATCCGAGAAGAAAATGTAGCACTGACGCTCTCTGCCTGATCAAGTAGTGCTGTCAGATAAAACTGTGTACCTCCACTGATTTCTACACTTGCTCCTGCAGCACTGGTTTTACCGGTTGTCACATTTACAAGCTTTACACCGCTTGGCAACTTAAATGTGATCGTCTGCAGTTTATCTGCTTTGAATGTGATCACACTTGTTCGCTGGCTGTTTCCTTCCACATAAGCCTTTACATTAGATTCGGAAAAGCTCATATCTACAGACGGAATGTCCGGCATATTTACACAATAATTGTAAAGCTCCATTGCCAGGTTCTTTCCTGTTGCATTAGTTCCGGATGCCCAGTCACTGGATCCATTTGCATAAGCTGCTGCAAGATGGGTAATGATGAATCTCTTTCCTGCCGGAAAATCCGGATGTTTCTCATCGAAGAAACCATTCTCATCACTTGCTTTTGTTCCGTAATAGCAGACCTTTGCAAGTGTCTTTCCATCGGCAAGTTTCTGGATCGTATAAGTTCCATTTCCCGGTCCTTTTTTCGATGGTTCAACACAGTATGCTGTCGCATTGATGCTTCCCCATTTCACATAATATGGACAAGTCAGATAAGAACCTAATCCATAGTCTGCGTAATAGTACCAGGAGCCGGCTGTAACTGTGACTGATTTTGTTCCTGTTTCACCGGAAGCAAGCATCATTGGCATATCAAAAGTAATACTTTCGCCTGCTTCAAGATCTGCAAGAGCAACTTCCTGGTCAACAGCTTCCTGCATAACCTCTGAGAGTGTGATCCCTGTTTCCGGATCAACGGTCTCCTGATCCTCCGTTGCTTCGATTTCTGCATCAAATTCTTTTTCTGTCAGTTCTGTTTTGCTCTCCGTGTCAGCAGCATCAGTTCCCTCTGTAGACGAGTCAGCCTCAGAATCCTCTGTTTCTGTCTTATCGGAAGAACCAGCATCCTGATCAGAAGAACTTTCTGACTGCGAATCTTTCTGTTGATCCGCTTCTTTTACCACGATCTTTCGATTGATCTGGTAGGTTGGGTGATCCGTTGTCTGTGGTTCTACATAATAGACTGCCTTATAGGAATTGGCATAATCGGTAGAAAAATCATTCCCGTCCGTATCTTTTGCTTCCTGAAATGTAACTTTTACTTTGCTGTCATCCTGGATCGTAAGACCGGTATAATCACTCTTTACATCGAAATTGTCTCCAACCTTGATCTCATAATCCTTTGCAGTTACCACTTCATCTTCATCCAACTGATCCTTGATCTCCTCATAATACGGAATCTTTTTTACAGATCCGGCATCATCAGAAGCATAGGCAACAGCGGGAGAGAGTACCGTCGATAGAACCGTTACTGCAGTCAGTAAACCGGACATCACCCTGCGTGCGTTCTTTTCTTTTTCACGTTCATTCTCTTAAATCCTTCCTTTCTGATTCTTTTGTGTATGGTTATCTGTTAGTTTCTGCATATTATCTTTTATACGAAGATGATCGCCTCCTTTCCTGAAATTTGCGCTATTTGGGACAGTCAGCACAAGCTGAGATAACAGCACAAATATATGGCGGTACCTGTTTGTCACAAATACCGCCACATGATTTCTACTGTCATCCTCTTTTTAGATTCAGACATTTTATTTTGATTTAAGATTTAAGCGTTTTCCTGTTTTCTTTCCCGGATCCGTTCCTATATCAGTTTCCATCTCTGATACGTTTTCTTCTGGCAGACACGCAGCTTTTCGCTCTATGCATGTTCAAACCAAATATCACTCCGGGCAGGCTATTCATTTTTCAAGGTACATGAAGGTGTTCTATGCAAACCCTTCATATAACGAAACGCTCAGAGCCTGTTTTACAGTGGTCTAATTCAATTTTTTTAAAATTTTTTAAAATTCTTCGTTTTCCGCCTTTTTTTTCATCGTTTTTAATGCCCTGTTCAGGAGGTCATTTACACTCTGCTGTTTGATTCCCAGATAATCTGCAACATCCTGCTGACGCATTTCCTCAAAATAAACCAGATTGAGTACCGTCTTTTGTCTCTCTGTTAACTCTTTGATCAAAGCGTTCAGAATTTCTCTGTCGATAACATCGTCAACAAAATCTTTTGAAGATCCTCTCATAATCTCCGCATCATCTGTAACATCGCTGTTAGAAAATACACCATGATTGGTGCTGATTTTGCTCTGGCTGTATGCCATACGGTCTTCAGCCTCCATCAGCAGACGGATATACCAGTTTTCATTATCAAAGAACTCTTTATTGAATTCCTTGTTATCGCCAGTTACACTCACATATTCATAGTCATCACAACTATGAAGTGGAAATACGGTTGATTGATTTCCTGCTGTATAAAGTACATATCCGTGATCATAAACAGAGATTGTTGTATCTGCATTGATCATTTCCTTTACTACAACTTTGTGTTCCTTCAAGGATTTCACGCTTGGGATTCTCTTCTCCATATCAGCAACTTTCACGATTTTTTTCAGTTCTTTTAATGTCAACATAAAGGCCACCTTTCTGCCTTTCGGCTCCGGGTGGTCCATTCCATCTTTTATAAAATTCCTGCACAGACATAAAGAACTGCAGACAAGAGGTCACGAACTCACCCGTTTTTTTTGAACGGGAGTCCGCGACTCCTTTGTAACGCATGTATCTGCGTTTAGATTAAGTTTGCCAGATTGCCTGGCTTATTCAGTTGCTATGTGCATCTTCTGATTTATTCTCTGTTTGCTCTTTGCGAAACATGGAATAATCGCCCATAGCATCGTAAGGACAATGCCTTACAAATTCCTGGTATTCGATTTCAGTCATCTTTGCTTCCTCCTTTGCGTCATGTTATCAAAATCTCTATTTACAATTATTTTTGCAAAAAAGAATTCAACCTCTATATAACGAAACGCTGAGAGCCTGTTTTACAGTGGGGTACGACAAAAAAATTTAAAATTTGTCGAAATACGTCAAAAAAGCCCGACAAAACAAATACTTCAACAATCTCCAAAACCAGAAAATACTTCTGATCTTGCAGTGTATCCGTAAATGTTTTGCCGGGCTCTTAGTGATTCCAGTCAGGTTCAGCTCCTTGACAAACTCTTGCTGTCTGGTGCGTTCTTGATGGTTCCTGCCAAATCCAACGCTTACTACAGACAGCTCATTCTATTCTGTTATGATCCCTGATTCATCATCTTTCGGGAATACGTCCGCATCCTGGACTTTAATTGTTCATCTCGGATGTGGATCGGACGAACCGACACCATATCATCCTTTACAAATATTTCCAATGTACTGCGACATTTTTTGCACTCCACTTCTGAATCGCTTTGTGCGCTCTTTTCAATAAATGCTCCGCATACAGAGCAGTGTACATGCCATTTAATAGCACCTGATCCCATATAGGCTTCCTCCTTTAAGCAATAAGATATTTCTCCATTTATTACTCAACGGACCAAAGGGAAATCAAATCCGCCTTATGAGCATCATGCCATCCATTCCGTAAGTGCCAAAGCTGCACGAACAGCACGATTTTATTCTGATCAGATCTGCTTTGTCGATCTGTGCATCCTTTTTATCCTTCCACCAGCTACCACACTCTTTCCGTTATAAAAAATTCCGCTGTGATTAATTAACATGATATTTCAATAGTTTCAAATACATCACCAGTCAGATCACAGATGTCCTGGATCTGAATCTCAGTATCATCGATCCGTAAGTGGACTGATGGATCAAAAAATTCTACGGTTCCGGATAATGTATGGTACTGGCCAACTGACGGATCCTTCCAGGATTTTTGAAAATAAGTTGCCTGTATCTTCATCCCATATGCCAGGATCCTTAATTTCATATCCAGCTCATTTTTCTTTTCTTCGGATAAATCTCTTTTCGATTCGTAAATGATTTCCTGTTGCCGGATCGTTTCATCCAGTCCACGAAGTGCCGCAAATGGAGCAAACTGTTTTGCCCTGCGTCCTACATCCATGGGATGTCTCCTGGAAACCGGTCTTGATAAATATAAATACGGTTGATATTCACTTGCCAGCACTTTTTACACCTCCTCTAAGCACGGTGACCACCTATTTGTTCATTGCGTTCTCGATAAGTAGAACACTCTAGCAGGTTAGATCCACGCATGATCGCATTCTTTCCATAACGCTGCTTTACATTCAATACTGCTTCCTGTAAATGCCGTTCTTTATCGGTCTGTTTTGGATCATCAAACAGGCTGTACTGCACATAATTTTCAGGAGCAACCCTGTTCGCACACACCTCGATTCTTCGAATTCCGGTATATCTGTCCGCAATCCTGAGATATAAATCTTCCACTGCATCCATGATTTTTTTTGAACTGTTACTTCCTCTTTCGAGTTTTACGGTTCCTTTGGATGCCTCATGCTCATACCTGTGGTCATATGCGATCCATAAGGTGAGAGAGCTTGTCACCAGTCCTTTTTCAAACAGATCCAGGGCCAGGTTGTCTGTCATTTCCCTTACGATTACAAGTGCTTCTTCAAAGAATAATTTCGCATCAGCACCTGACCATTTGAAAGGCTGTGTTCCTCCGAATGATAGTTCTTGATGTCACTCATCCGGCATGTTTCATAGCCCCATGCATGATCAATCAACAGCTCTGCATCAATCCCAAACATCTTATACAGCCAGTCTTCGGATCTTAAAGAAGCCATTGCGATATCGCCCATCGTATGAATCCCGTAACCGGCCAGTTTTTTTTCAGTCCGGGATCCAATCCTCCAGAAGTCACTTAATGGTTTATGATCCCATAGCTGCTCTCTGTAAGAGAATTCATTCAGGATTCCAATATGGTCATCCACATGCTTTGCTACGATATCCATTGCGATCTTAGCAAGATACAGATTGGTTCCCACACCTGCAGTTGCAGTGATGCCAGTTTCCTCCATGACTGCCTGCATAAGCTTTACCGCCATTTCTTTTGCAGTGAGATGATAAAGCTGCAGATAGTTTGTCACATCAATAAAACATTCATCGACACTGTACACATGGATATCTTCTTTTGAGACATACCGCAGATAGATTCCATAGATTTTTGCGGAATAATCCATGTACAGCTGCATCCTCGGCATGGCTGTAATGTACTTCACACAATCCGGTATCTCATGGATCCGGCACCGGTTCTTGATGCCAAGCGCCTTCATGGCCGGAGTGATTTGCCAGGCAGATTGTTGACTTTGATCTGGTAGGATCTGCAACCACCAGGTTTGTTTTAAATGGATTCAGCCCACGTTCTACGCATTCTACAGAAGCATAAAAGGACTTCAAATCAATACAGATAATAGAAGTCTGATCCTGACTCACATTGCCACCTCCCATACGTCTTTCCTCTTTTTGTAACATGTATCCCATTTTGACTATCAATGATTGTCTATCCTTCCTGTTTTCATTGAATTACAGGAAATTCATTTCACATATCCATTGACAAAAGAGGAAATATTGTGTATCTTATAGGAAAGATGTTTCCCTTATCTGTGATTCACATTATAGGAGAGATATTTCCCTTTGTCAAGATTAATTTTTATTTTTTAGGAAACACATTTCCCGTTTTGCCTTGAAGCGGCTAATGAAACTTATAAGACAAGGCTTAGAAAGAGGTATGTTTATGACATTCGGTGAAAAAGTAAGATCATTAAGAAAAGAAAAAAAGATGAGTCAGCAGGAACTGGCCAGTATGGTTGGTGTTTCATATAGGACCATTCGATCCTGGGAAGTAGAAGGACGTTTTCCAAAACAAAATGTTCTGTATCAGAAACTGGCAGATGCATTACAGTGTGACGTTTCTTATCTCATGAGTGAGAATGAAGCTTTTATCACAGAAGCATCCGAACAGTTTGGTAACCGTGGTGCCAGACAGGCTCAGCAGATCCTGGAACAGGCTGCAGCTATGTTTGCCGGTGGATCACTGACAGACGAAGATAAAATAGCTTTTATGGATGAGATTCAGAGCCTTTATCTGGATTCCAAAAGACGTGCAAAGAAATTTACACCGAAAAAATATCTGAAAAACCAAGAGGAAAAATAATAGAAGGCGGGATTATTGTACACCTAATCTGTTACCTTATAGTTACAAGGATATTTCTGCCCTTTTATTTTTTTTTTTTTAGGTGATTTATTTGAGAAACACTTACATATATACAGAAACAAAGAAATTAATCAAGAAATATGGAACCCGAGATCCATTTGAGATCATGGATCAGATGAACATTGTTGTCGGGGAAACTTCCAGATATAAGACACTGAAAGGGTATTGTTTTATGAGCTGCAAGACAATCTATGTCATGATCAGCAGTTTCCTTTCAGAAGAAGAAAAGATGATCGTTGCCGCCCATGAATTAGGGCATATCATCCTGCATCGTTCCCAGCTGAAAATGGCTCCGATGCAAGATGATACACTCTACAATATGACGGATAATACAGAATACCAGGCCAATCTGTTTGCTGCCGATCTGCTGATTGATGATGAGGAAATCGAAGATATGGTTCAGAACGAGGACCTGGATTATTTTGGACTCTGCAGTTCTTTGAATGCGACTCCAGAACTCATGAGCTTTAAACTATACAGCCTGACAAAACGAGGCCAAGCTTATCATATGCCGATGGAGATACAGAGTAATTTCCTGGCAAAATAATATAAGGATACGCTTATTCTACAATAGAAAAATATAGATTTATCTCACTGAAAGGGGGATTATTTATGTCAAAACATCATATGGAAAAGATAATCTGCCCTTCCTGTCATCATGATGGAGATTTTGAAGTCTGGGACAGCATTAATACTGTCCTGGATCCTGAAATGAAGGAGAAGGTACTTAATCAGTCTATTTTTTTATACCGCCCTGAACTGTGAGAGACCTTCCGTTTAAACTACCCTATACTCTATCACCAGATGGAAGATCTTGTCATGATTTATCTGGTTCCTGAATCAGAAGTAGAGAAAACATATGAAATATTTTATGAAAAAAATGCTTTGGCTGATTTTCATACCGAAAAGTACTTAAACCGGATTGTGACATCAGCAAATCAGCTCGTTGAAAAGATCCAGATCTTTGATGCTGGTAAGGATGACAGGATAATGGAACTTGTTAAATTGCTTGCGACAGATTCTATTCTCAAAAATGATCCTGATAAAGAATTTGATGAACTGCGCTTTGCTGTCGATGACGATGGAACTAATATTCTTGTAATCATTAATAAGGGTGAGATCACTGGTGCAGTTGACATTGACAATATGTATGAATTTGCTTCTTCACACTGCGATGATTTCAAGGATCTTCGAGATGATGAGGACATTGTTATCAATCGGGAGTGGATCCTTAACAAACTTTCTGAAGAAAAAAATTAATAATATATTTGGTGGCTACACCCCCAAGCCCCTGTGGAATCAATAACGCCGGTACTGGATATCAAAATCCCGCACCGGCGTTATTGATTGTAATTATCTTACTTTGATATAATCATAAACTGTCAGCTCTGCAAACTGAAGTTTGACATTATCTATTACAATGTAAATAATGCTTTTTCGTAGTCCTTAACATAATACTTAATATTAGTTCTTCCTTTGTACTACAGTATGTCCCTCATTTTCAAGCATTTCCTTTTGTGCCTCAATTCCTCCGGGATACTTTGCATTTAATTCTCCATTTGCTTTTAATGTTCTCCAATAAGGGGTTTTATCCTCTGCACGCTGATAACTCGCCCATGCAACTATTGAAACAAAAATCTGGCTGTGATTGGCTCTGTAAAATCAGCACCGTTTTGTTTAGCAAAGTAATCTCTTATTGTACCTACAGTAAGCAATTACCACAAGGCACAAGTCGCATTACTTTGTCATAGTCAATAGGTGGGGCAAAGTACATTTTATCTCCACCATATTTTCAATGCTTTTTCATCTGTTATTATTTGACTTTAGGCATATCCTTGCTATCCATAAGCATAGCATTAAAATCTTTTTTATCTTCATTTGCCATAAGTATCACCTCCAAGCCAATCATATCCCAATAAATATACTCATGCAATGAGACGGTTTTAAAATTTCTCTCAAAATTCATATTCCTCCTCCGTTAAACACACCGGCTTACAGTTCCTCTTTGTTCTGAAGTGATTGTATCAGAAAATGTAGTGAAAACAGATACGAATGATTACCTACTTACATACGGAAAGCCATTTCTCTTTAGTTTGTGATGCTGTGGATAGTAAGGATTTCCTTGGATTTCTTATTCAATAAAAAGGTTCTTCTAGAATCATTTTAATTTCATCATAAAAGAACCCCTTCAAGTACATTTTTTCAACACTAGTAATAATTGGAATTAACTATCCCGTATCTATTAATATAACCTATCTTGTTAAAATATTTGATACAATACTAATATTTTCATTAAAGCTGATTTAAGCATTATTCCTACTTTTTCCCACCATTGTTTATAAGCATCCAAAAAATCAAAAAAAACATAGATATTACAAACAAACCACAAGAAATTGCAAAAAGTATATTCGATGGAAAAAATTCATTTAGAAGCAGTAAAAAAGTTGCTAAGGCACATATAATCATACAATATGAATATGCCCTACAAAGTTTATTTTTGTTATATTCTTTTTTTTTGTCCTCAGGAAGCATATTATATTCGGGTATAAACCAACTCCATTGACCTTTATATAATTTTGTGTATACTAATAAACAAAACTGTAATTAAAAAAAAGATTAATTTCCCCATTTTTAATATTCTCTCCTCGTATTTGGATTATCATTTTCTAACCATTCATCAATGGTCGGAAGTGCTTTTTCATATCCTGTATTTTTGCAAAATTCATCAAATGCCTTTGCTAATACTTCCTGAACTCTCCAATTATCATCTTTCTTGTCCTATAACTGAAAATGCTTCTAATTCACGAATTGTATATTTCATTTCTTTTCCCTATGTGCCGTAATAATCGTATAACTATAAGCATTTACAGTTATGATACAGTTATCTATATTCACATACCAGTTCTTCCCACTTCTTGTGATTACAGCCTTTACAGAATCGATTTTAGCTTTACACCAGACGACTACATCATCTGTATCTAAAAACAGATTTCTTTTAATGCGTTCTACGCCTAATTCTGTTGTGTGCAATTTATCCAAATTCTTTAGTAATTCATCATCTGCATTCATTTTATAATTATCCATTTTTCTTCATAAAATATCGATTTGCACTTCAAATCGTTTTCTTTATTCTATCATAGCATCCATTATTCCGCCATCAGTCTTTCGAACCAGGTATCCATGACAATGATAAACTGGCTTGCCCTTTCCATTCTTGCAGATTTCATCCAGAGTTTTGTGCTTCACATATTTCTGTACATACACCCAGGTGGCAACACTGCTGGCCTGAGAAATAATTCCTGCTATAATTTTACGCATAGTTTCTTCAAATTCCGCGATTTCTTCTTTTGGAACGATGTCATAGAGATCTGGAATCTGAAAATCTTCCTTCTCACAATTTTCATCCACATCAATTAGATCTGCCGTCACTCTTCTGGATTCCTCAGGTAATTTCATTATTGCCAGATCATTGAGAACCACATCGGACGGTGTGTCTTTTTTAAGTGGTGGTAACTGAATATAATCATTGTTTTCGCTCATTTTCATATTCTCCTCACGATATAATAAAATCAATAATGCGTTCTCTTGTCATGTCCAGTACAGTATCTACGAACACTCCTGCAAAAAGGATCAGATACAGAATTACACTCAGCGAAAACAGAAATGCAACCTGTACCCAGTCACGGTAACAGTATGCAGTCGCTATAATCAACAAAGTGAATATAAACCCAAGGATCCCTCTGACAACCGCATAAGTCTGTACTGTCATCTTTACTGCCAGTCCGATCACAAAAAGGATCAGCCATACCGGCAGTAATAATATTTTCCCAGCAAGTTTTAAAATAAACATGTGCACCTCCTATCTTACCAGTCCTGGCATATCATGGTTCACCTCTGCCTGATAATACCCGTTCATCGTAGACGGTGCATTAAACAGGGATGCTAATAAATATTTCTTGATGTTCTTCACTTTGGTGGTGTTACCACGCATACAGTGTAAGACATACTCGATATGTGAATAGGTCAGCATCAGAAATTTTTTCTTCACCAGTGATGCCGGATACCAATTGCTGGCAATCAATATCTTGTCATTTTTACACATCACAGTTTCTACGATCAGGTTCACGATTTCATCTACCTGTCGCATATCGTCATGATGGGTTACTTCCAGTGATTCATAATCAATGGTCTCTTTGACAAGGTTTTCATAAGCCTGATAATCCTCAGAGCGGTTATCGCTATCAAATCTTTTCTCATCCACAGATATGATAGGATTAGATTTATTATCATTCATTTCAGTATAACTAAGATTAGTATTATTAGGGTTTGAAATGTAAACTTCTTGAAGTTTGTTTTCGGGACTTCTAGAAGTTTGATTTTGGGACTTCATGAAGTTTAAATTGTAAACTTCTGCAGGCTCTTCATTTTCCACAGAAGTTTGTTTTTTAAACTTCTCTAATTCCTCTCCAAATTTTTTCTCATCTGTTTTCTCAGGCATAAAGGTTTTTACGTAGATAACATTCACCTTTCCAAATCCCTGCCTGCGTTTCTCAATCAGACCAATTCCTGTTTCGTCATCCAGCTCTCTCATGGATTTGATGGCTTTATTTCTGCCACAGTTCAGTAATTCCATGATATCTTCGATGGAAAAGTAGATATATGCTCTGTTTTTGTCGTCAAACCACTGATTTTTGATGGAAAGAGACATTCGATCCAACATCAGTCCATATAAAATTTTAGCATCGCTTGATAAATCTTTAAAATAGCTGTCTGTAAATAATGCTTTTGGTATGCGGTAGAAGCTGAACTGATCAGCTTCGGTACCGTAAAAATAATTAAATGTCATTTTTTTCTCCATAATTTCCTCCTTTCATTTTCTGCTAAGAAGTCCTCTTTTTAAACTTCTTTGACATTGTTTTCTTAGCTTTTTCTCTCCTTAACAGGACTGTTCCTGCATCCACTTTTCTAATAATGATTCAATCACCTGCTCCATATCTTTGGCTGTATAATCATCCGGAAAATACTTTGTCAGTTTCTTTTCTGAGAAAGTAAGAGACCGATACTTTCTTTGCCATCACACAGTTATTGAAAATCGATAACATCTGAATCTGATTGATTGGTCCATCATTCAGCTGATTTCTGAGTGCTGCAATCTGTTTTGGCTTGATAAATCCGGTGTCGCTGATATATTCGTAAATCCATTCCTGTACTTCCTTGTCGATATAGGAGATATCGACAGCAACCGTGAATTGAAGCTTTTTGTTATCTACCAGATCAAGAAGTTCCGGAATTAATTCTGTCAGTCGGATATACCGCTGAATCTGTTTAGAACTTTCTCCAACTTGCTCTGCTAATACACTAGATACAGTTCTTAAATTCTGGTCATTTTGGCCAGAATTAAATCTGTCTCCTGCTTGTCTTTTCATAGCTCAATTTCATCTTATAAGCAAAAGGCTTTCTCACTGGGCAACAGTTCCTCTCGCTGAATGTTAGCGTCCACCATCGCAATCATGGCATCATCATCCGATAATTCTCTTACGATTGCCGGAATAGTCGTAAGTCCTGCAAGCTGTGCTGCATGCATTCTTCTGTGACCGGATACCATTTCATATTCTTCATTTTCATCCATGCGAAGCAGTACCGGAGTCAGTACTCCATTGATCTTTACACTTTCAACCAGATCCTGCATCTTTTCATCATCCAGCACCTTGAACGGATGATTCTTAAACGGATGGATCTTACTGATTTCTATCTCCATTGCAGATTCTTCATTTACCACACCAAGCAGTTCATCAATACTTGCCAGTTTAATCTTTTCGCCACTTCTATTTTTCATTACTCAAAACCTCCTGTGTCAATTTCATATATGCCTCGGCAACTTTTCCTTTCGGACAGTGCATGTAAATACTTTTTCCCTCTGCACTGGTCTCAGCTGCTTTTACAGACATCGGGATCACATTTTCAAATACTTCAATCTGGCTTCCGTAGGTTGTATGTACTCTCGATGCAATGTCTCTTGCGTAATTGGTTCTGAAATCTACCATAGTCAGGAGAATGCCCTCAATCGCCAGTTTCCGGTTCAGTCTTTTCTTTACTGTAAGAATGGTCTTGATCAGCTGCTGAAGTCCTTTCACCGGCAGATATGCGGCTTGCACAGGTATCAACACAGAATCGGAAGAGACCAGTGCATTGATTGTCATCATACCAAGGCTCGGCATACAGTCGATCAGGATATAATCGTATCGGCATCGTATCGCATCGATATATTCTTTCATGATCATTTCTCTGCTCATAACATTTCCCATCGTTACTTCCAGTGCGGAAAGCTCAATATTTGCCGGGAGAAGATCTACATTTTCCTGGTGATGTAAAATCCCATCTTCCAGAGAGATTTCTTCTTCGTTGATGACATCCATCATGATCGTTGCCAATGTGATGCGAAGATCATCCGGTTCCTCATATCCAAGACTTGCGGTTAAACTTCCCTGTGGATCCGCGTCGATCAGCAACACTTTCTTACCTTCTCTTGCCAGTCCAATGCCTACATTTACGGTTGTGGTGGTCTTTCCGACGCCACCTTTCTGGTTTACTACGGATATAACTTTACACATGATTTCTTCCTCCTTTAACTTTCCCATGATTCTTTTTTCCATAATTTCAACAGTGCCAGTATTTCCCGTTTCATCATTGCCGGTGTATAAGAATTTGGAAAATACTTGTGCAACTGCTCGTTTGTGAATGCCACTCTTGTGATCTCACCCTTTTTCACTTCACACATGATCTCTTCCATCTTTTCCAGTGACAACTGTTTTTCTTTACTCAGTTGCCGGATCCTCTGGGCCTGTGAGAGTGATGGGATCGCCTGTGCATACTCCATTGCTACAAGCAGTTCTCTTTGTTCTTTTTCACTTAATGCAGCTATCTCTACAGCCGGACAAAGAAATACTCTCATCATCCAGTTTCTGCAACATTTCCGGTATCAGTTTTGTCAGTGAAATATAACGCTGCACTTGTTTTGGGCTATCACCACAATCTTCACTGATGATTTCTATTGCCCGCTTTCTTGGTGTTTTGTGGTCAACTTGGCTCTTTTTTCGACCACTTTTTCTTTTTAATACGTCATTCTTCAGTTTGTAAGCAAAAGCTTTTTCACTGTAGCTGATCCGTTCTCTGTGAAGATTGGAATCTACCATGCTCAAGATGGAATCATCTTCACTTAATACCCGGATGATTACCGGTACTTTACGGTATCCCAGTTTCTCCGCAGCATGTTTTCTTCTGTGACCGGATATGATCTCATAGTATCCATCCGGTACTGGTCTGACGATCAGCGGATTTAAAATTCCATACTTCTCAATGCTTTCCTGCAGAAGAAACATTTCCTTATCATCTTTTACCTGAAACGGGTGCTCTTTGAACGGACGAAGACGCTCAATCTCAATTTCTATGATTCTTTCTTCGTTTTCTCCTGATTGTCTGTTTGGCTCAGTCATCTTGACTCCTTTCCTCCAGGATTCAGGAAATAAAAAATGCCTGCCTGGAACTTTTATAGATAGTAAAGTTCCAAACAGACATTGCTGTTTGACCATTAGCTACAGCTAATAGAATTGAATACTGTTTCAGCTAATTCATGTTTGCAGGTTTGGGAGAGATTGTTTCTTTTCCCGCCTTTTCTCTGATTTACATCCCCGAATAAGGGGTGACAACGGAGCGGAACCCAAATGTTAGCTGGACTTCTTAAAACCCATGTTTGCAAACCGGTAATTTTGATTAGCTGTCAGCTAACAAAATCGGATTGCGTTAGCTGGAAATTGATCATTTTGAATGGAATTTTGTGTCACGAACGTGATTAGAAAATAACAAAAGCGTTCGCTGTCAGCTAATCCAGCTAACATTTTCGAACGCTTTGAAGCCCGTCGCCAAGAGGATTTGAACCTCCGACCCCTCGCTTAGGAGGCGAGTGCTCTATCCAGCTGAGCTATGACGACACATGCCGCAAACCCTTGATTTTACTGGGTTTCTGGGATTTTTCCCTTCGGCCATATATAAGATTATCAACTCTCTTTCGAGTTGTCAATCTACAGATTTTTTTGATTTGGTAACATTAGAACGTTCCCCAATTTGGGGAATGCTTTGTTGTCACCATTAGCATTTTTCAGAATAGATTCGAACTGAAAGTTGTTTTTCATTTTTCCCTTTGGGGAATGCCTCGGCTTTCTCTTAGGAGGACCCCGTTATATCCATTTAACTAAGGGAACAAATACTTGTTTATTATATTCCAACTATCAGAGAAGTTCAATCTTTTTCTTTCATCAGATTAGTGATTTTGTAAAAATCACTAATCTCTGTAATTAATACTTCCCTGTAACCAGATGTTTCCTTTGAATCTTCTTCCAACTGCTGGTTCACCAATCAGATCTTTCTGATTGATGCAGATTGGAAATTCTACATCATTACATTTGATATCTATCGCATAAACATTTTCTTCTGTATACGAATTTTGCAATAGCCTGCAATCCATGATTTCACCAAGAATGGAATACTGATCACTTTCAATTCCATAAGGCATAAAGTAAGAATCCACAATACTCAAAATGTCTTCATGCTGTACACGTCTTGAAAGAAGGGAATAAGTGTCGATATCTTCCAAAGTCAGATTCTCGATAGCATCTTCATCTCCCTTTCTGGCTGCAGCGATCAATCCATTTCTTTCGTTCATAGTCTGTTCTGTCAGCTTCTGCTTATGTTCATCTTTATTAATAGGAAGTAAAATTTTTCCTTCTGTGGAAAGTGCAGCAAGCACTGTTCCATTTGCCTGACTCATGTAAAATTTATTATTTTTCACAGCCAGATAATCCGCCACATTCTGCAAATAAAAAATCAATGTAACGCCAAGTCTTACCTCATCACAGATTCCTGCATAAGACTCTTTTTCTGCATGTTTTTCAATATCAATCTCTTCCGTTGTTGAAATTTTATTACCACAAAAATAAGGATAGTAGTAGCTCATCTCAAAAGAATCATTCTCATTAAATGTTCCTCTCAAAGACAGTCCAAAGAAATCTCCAAACTCGATAGAGAGTTCTGCAAACTCATTACCTTCGGAATCCTCTGCCACTTTCTGCAGCATTGGTCTCTCTATTATTTTTTGAAAAATATCATTCAGCTCTTCTTTTGTGATTTTTGAAAAACCGACTGCTCTTAAAAATTTGTGCATACTACTATCCTCCTTTCCGATTTTTTAAAATTATGTAAACCAATTTTACTATTTACAAGACGGACTTTATTATATAATATGTCTTTCTATTTTGCAATGTTATTTTCCCCCATTGCGTTGTTTAATGCTTCCTGTTCTTCACCAGATAAAACAATCACTGAATTTCCATCAATGATTTCTTTAATATAAGTATAACAGCCCTCTCTTGTGTGCATTGCATTAATGATAAATCCATTATTTTTCACATCAAGCATTGCCAGAGAAAAACTCAGCTTGCCACCCATCTCATTAAATGCATCATATTTTACAAGTCCCATTTTCTGATATGTTCTCTGCATGTTCTGGAATAAGGTTTTTATATTTTTTTCGTTTGCGGAATTTGCATTTATCAGATCATCCACCTGATTTAACCTTTTAATAAGTGTATCCTCTAAGTTTTTTGCATTTTTTCCTTTCATAAAAATCTTATAGCTCTTTTTTAATTTACTCATTTGAACTACATTTATAATCATTAAAATAATAAGTATGAAAACCAGTGCTGCTAGTCCAATGATAATATAATCTGAATCAAATCCTAAATACTGTGAAATCATTTTTTCTCCTTCTGCTATTCTATATAATGAGCCTATTTTTGTTGATTTTTTATAAATACTCTATTATTTTTCTATAGTTCTGAATAAATCCATAATGCGATCCAGTTCATCCATGGAATAATATTCGATTTCGATTTTTCCTTTTTTGTTATCTTTCTGATTAATAGCAACCTTTGTTCCTAGAATTCCTTTCATCTTCTCTTCCAGGTCATGGCAGATTGCTTCTAATTTCGGATCTACTTTTTTTATTCTTTTTCTGTATCTTTCTGATTTTTTTCCTGCTGGATTTTTTTGACTAATTTTTCTGTTTCCCGAACGCTTAGCTTTTCGTCGAATATCTGCTGAGCAATTGTGTACTGTTTTTCCAGATCATTAAGACCTAGCAATGCTCTTGCATGGCCGGTAGAAATCATATCATCAATAACCATCTGTTGAACTTTTTCATTTAATTTCAGCAAACGCATTGAATTTGTTACTGCTGTTCTGCTTTTAGATACACGTTCCGCAACTTCGTCCTGTTTTAAATTGAATTCTGTTAAAAGTCTTTTATATGCAATTGCCTCTTCAATTGGATTTAAGTTTTCACGCTGGATATTTTCAATAAGTGAAATTTCTACAACTTCCTGTTCTGTTAATTTTTTGATAATAACAGGAACCTCTTTTAAATTAGCAAGTTTGGCAGCTCTCCATCTTCTTTCGCCAGCAATGATCTCATAGTAATCATCTTTCTGTTGTACTAGTAATGGTTGTAAAACACCAAACTGTTTGATGGACTCTGCTAATTCCAAAAGTGCATCCTCATCAAAATTTTTCTTGGCTGTTCTCTGTTTGGTTCTACTTTATTAATGTTAACGAGTATACCTTCCACTACTTTTTCATCTTTTTTAACAGCTGGTTTTGTTGTTGCTGTTGTTGTTTTTGCAGTATTTACTTTATTAGTAATAAGTGAATCAAGTCCCTTGCCTAATCCATTTTTCTTTGCGGTTGCCATATTTTAAATATCCTTTCTATCTATTACTTCTTTTGCAAGTAAACGGTAACTTTCTGCTCCGGCAGATTTGGAATCATATAAGTTAATTGGCAATCCATAAGATGGTGCCTCTGCCAGACGAATATTTCTTGGTATCAATGTATCATATATTTTTGCATCTAAATTATTTCTTACATTTTCAACTACCTGATTAGAAAGATTTGTGCGCACATCATACATTGTAAAGACAACCCCTTCAATCAAAAGATTTGGATTTAATCTTTGTTGTACAAGATCAATGGTATGCATTAACTGGCTCAATCCTTCCAGCGCATAATATTCACATTGAATCGGAACCAGGACAGAGTTTGCAGTTGTCATTGCGTTAATTGTCAGCATATTTAAAGATGGCGGACAATCAATTACAATAAAATCATAATCTTCTTTGATATAATCAACAGCATTTCTTAATATGTATTCCTTTTCTGGAATACCTAATAATTCGATTTCAGCTCCGGCAAGATTTACATTTGATGGAATTACTTTCATTCCGTCTACAACCGTATCCGTCATACTTTCTTTAATGGAACATTCATCAAGCATTAACTCATAAACTGTATTTTCCACTTCATTTTTATCTACTCCAAGTCCGCTTGTCATATTTCCCTGTGGATCAAGGTCAATTGTTAATACTTTTTTTCCTGCTTCCGCAAGACAAGCAGCCAGATTAATTGCTGTTGTTGTCTTACCAACACCACCCTTTTGGTTTGCTACTGCTATAATTCTACCCATTATATTTTCCTTTCCCATAGTTCTGTTATTAGCTATTATATTTCTTTATAATAATATAAATAAAGACTGCTCTGTGAATCATCGTGCATGATATAACTCTTATGATAACGATCATAGATTTGTGCTTCATGATATGATCAATTTTCATTCCATAATAGCTGGATATTTTTACTATTTTATAAGCAGATATTTTTGTTATTTTTTTCTACGTTGTATATTATAACACTTCTATATTTCAAATGCTATGATTAATTATCCAAAAATGTTTCACGTGAAACATTCATATTTTTATTGTGTCACTTCAAACTATAGTATTTAATATTATAAGAGCCTACTAAATATTGTTAAAATATAACAATAGACCGTAAAATGTTTCACGTGAAACATTTTAAGATCTTAACTATTGATTGTTTGTCTTTTTTCCAAATTATCAATCCATTTATATATAAGCAGTAATAGTATTAGACAACCGATTGTTACTATACCGGCTTTACTTAATTCATTATTTTTATACTCAGTTTTTGGCAAAACCGAATTAATTGTTGAACCATAATAATAATGATCCTTTGTATAAGCTGGGAACATATCTCCTACATTATATTGAGAATACTCTTTTTGATTTACTTGCATCCGCTTATCAGTATCACGTCCATAGTGAAAGAAATAATTCGTTGCACCTGATTCCGAACCATTATAGTCCTCTACAGTTTCTTTATCTGTTATTACTATATCTTCAATGTAATAATCAATCCCCTCAACCATTTCCGTAATCATTTTATGAAATGATATTTCTGTTACTATTATTTTCAAAAATAATAACACAAAGATAATTAATAATGCGATTAATGATATATTCACAAATTTTCCAAGTAATCTATTTTCATCTTTCATCTTACTCTTATATATTTTGTTACTCATATGTGTTTTTCCTTTATATATAATTTTCTACCTAATAGATCTATAAATTTATTTTAATTGGGAAAAGTGTCTCTTTTAGAAATATATATTTCAAAAATCCGATTCATCTTTTTCTTCAATCAGATCAGTAAGAATTTTCATAACAGAACTTAATTCCAATCTACATCGAACTGGATCAATATCAATCAACCGGCTGCATAACTCCACCCGGTTCAAAATATTCTTCATACCATCAAGTAAATTATCTTCCGATGATTCTATCTTTTCATCTTCACTTACTATATTCTGTTGTTTCATTGCCTCCGTATATTCCTGAACAATTTCAATTTCTCGATTTTCTTCTTCCACTATCTGATCTAATTGTTCGATCTTACTAGAATATTCTTTGATAGAATTTTTCAAATTATCTATAGACTCATTGATACTTTTCTGTTCTTCCATCAGTTCATTAATTTTAGCTTTATTCTTTGAATTAACATTTCTAGGTGTAAACAGTTCATAGCACGAATCATTTGTTTCCTCCAACATTTTTATCATTCCAGTATTTTCTTTTAATTGAATTTCTAATAAATTTAACTGTTTTTCTAATGCATGTTTTTGTTCGAAATAAGAATCTTTTATTTGCTGTAAATATTCTATAACCATAATCACTTGTTCCTTTACTTTTGAGTAATCATTAATAAAGCTGCTATCCTGGCTGTCAGGCATTCGCCGCTCGGCAGTCTTTATTATATCATGAAGCTCAGTCCGCCGTGCACGCCAGAAAAATCAAAGATTTTCCTGGCTGTCGGGCATTCGCCCTATCACTCTCGATATATGCAGACCTCAACATGCAAGCATGTTCGGTCTGCATATTCTCGATTGGCACTGCTCATTGCATACGCACATTATACCATATCATTATTTCAAAAACAATTATACTACAATTATAGTTATCTTATTTTTCTAAGTATACTAAAATTTTCAAAATATGTAAAAGAAATGAATGATTTTTTCAAAAATTAATTTGTATATGTTATAAAAAGCGGATATAATATTATTAAATAAAGATTTATGATTATGAAATGGTGAAACGATTTTTCAATTATATCAAATACATTTTTTAATGATCATAAAATAAATGAGGAGGTTTTTATGAAAAAGAATATTAAACATTTTTTTCTGCTGACAGCTCTTGCCGCTGGAACAATCCATTTTGTTAACAGATTTATTAATATGACAGCCGATATCAAGAATATTTTAAAATGCGAAAACGGCAATTTTTACGATTGGAAAAATGGACAGATTTATTATACCAGACGCGGATCAGGCAGTCCGTTATTGCTGATTCACGATCTGAATCCGGTCAGCTCTTCTTATGAATGGTGCAAAGTGATCCGTAAACTGGAAAAGAAACATACTGTCTACACATTGGACTTACTTGGATGTGGACGCTCTGCAAAACCGTACTTAACTTACACCAATTATTTATATGTTCAGCTTGTGACGGATTTTATCCAAAATGTGATTGGAGAAAAAACCAGATATTGTTGCATCAAATGAATCAATTTCCTTTGTAACGCTGGCATGCAATATGAATAAAGATCTTGCAAATTCTATTATTGCGATCAATCCGACCTCTTTGAAGGAGCTTCATATTACAACCGATAAATATGCATCTGTGAAAAAAACTTTATTGGAACTCCCTGTGATTGGAACCTTCCTTTACAATATCAAAGTGAGCAATACCAACATCACCAAATATTTCCGCGAGGAATATTATGCGAGACCACAGTTGGTTTCTTCCAAATTGATCGACGCATACTACGAAGCAGCCCACATGAATTTCAGTCATGGTAAATATTTAATGGCAAGCATGGAAGCAAATTACACAAAGAACAGTATCGAACATGCGCTGAAAAAATTAGAAACACCAATTTATGTGATTGAAAGTCGAAACATGAAAGATGCTATCGCAATTGCTGATTCTTATAAAAAGACAAACACCGGAAATGAAATCGTATACTTATCCAACTGTAAAAAATATCCTCAGTTGGAAGTTGCCGATAAAGTTGTGGAAACAATTGATATGTTTTTAAAATAAGATTATTTACAAAATAGATCATAAAAACTCCTGCCTTCCAAATGATGCATGATAAACACGTTTACGATAAACTGTGAAAACATTTATTGCATCATGAAAAGGCAGGAGTTTTTTCATCCAGTGATTTATTATCCAATGATGATATCAAAAACAGTAACCATCCATTTTACAACGGTGTCTTTGTCGGTGTTCCGGCTTTTCTCGGATAAGTTTTCGGTGTTCCCTTCACCTTATCGATCACGACAAACGATCTTTTCTGCTCATACAGATCAAATTTATAGACTTCTTTCATTTTTCCTCCAAGCAGAAAATGTTGCATTTTTTGCATTAGCAACTTCCTCTTCAATTTCACCGGATTTGTAAGAAATAAAGTTTCCACCTATTTTTACAAAAGGAACACAATACTCTTCTAAGGAAGAAAGGTTTGCGACTGCCCTTGAGACAACCAGATCAAACTTTTCACGGTACTCCTTATTTTTTCCAAGCTCCTCCGCTCTCGCGTGAATTGCTTCAATATCTTTTAATCCAAGTTCCTCTATCACTTCCTGTAAAAATAATATTCTTTTATTCAGAGAATCAGCAAGTGTCATCCTCAGATCTGGAAATGCAATTTTCAAAGGAATCCCAGGAAATCCGGCGCCGGTTCCCATGTCCATCACTGAAACTTCTTTTTTGAGATCATACACTTTGATCAGGGAGAGACTGTCCAGAAAATGTTTTTCAATGACTTCATCAAATTCTGTGATTGCAGTCAGATTCATAACTTTATTTTTTTCCACCAGCATCTCATAATATCTGATAAACTGCTGTATCTGATTATCGCTTAATTCAATCTGAAGTTCTTCCAGACCTTTTAAAAATTTTTCTAAATTATATGTCATTTTATATTTCCTTTATGATATTTCATCTGCTCCATATAAACCAAAAGCACCGAAATGTCCGCCGGGGAGACTCCTGAAATTCTCGATGCCTGGCCAATTGATAACGGTCTGTAAAGTTTCAACTTCTGTCTGGCTTCGATACGGAGACTAGGTACTTCATCATAATCAAAATCTTCTGCTATTATTTTTATTTTCCAGTTTTTTATAATGCTCTACCTGTTTAATCTGACGCACGATATAACCATCATACTTGATATTGATATTAACCTGTTCAACTACATCATAAGGCAGCTCAGGTCTTTCCTTATCAATCACAGCTAATTTTTCATAATCAAGTTCAGGTCTGCGGATCAGTTCTGTTAAAGTTGTTCCTGTATTTAACGGAATACTTCCGTAACTTTCCAAAAGAGCCTGAACCTCTTTATTAGCACCGATCTTGACTCCGGCAACACGTTCAATCTCTTTCTGGATCAATACTTCCTTCTGGCAGACCCAGTCATAACGCTCCTGTGAAATCAAACCAATCTCATATCCTTTTTTTGATAAACGGAGATCAGCATTATCCTGACGAAGCAGCAAACGATATTCTGCACGGGAAGTCATCATGCGATACGGCTCATGATTTTCTTTTGTCACAAGATCATCAATTAAAACTCCTATATAAGCCTCGGAGCGATCTAATATCAGCGGCTCTTTTTCGAGAATACTCATGGCTGCATTGATTCCGGCAACCAGTCCCCTGACAGGCAGCCTCCTCATAACCACTGCTTCCATTAAACTGGCCACCCGAAAACAGTCCTTTGATATTTTTAAATTCCAGAGTAGCATACAACTGATTTGGATTAATACAATCATACTCAATCGCATAAGCATTACGTACAATTTTCACATGTTCAAGTCCCGGCAAGGTGCGGTACATTTCATGCTGAACATCTTCCGGTAAAGAGGAAGACATTCCACCAACATACATCTCATTCGTATTTATTCCTTCCGGTTCAATAAAAATCTGATGTCTGTCCTTATCCGCAAATTTTACAACCTTATCTTCAATGGAAGGACAGTATCTTGGTCCTGTACCTTCAATAATTCCTGCATAAATCGGAGAGCGGTCTAAGTTATTCCGGATGATTTCATGTGTTTTCTCATTTGTATAAGTCAGCCAGCAGGAAACCTGATCGATCTGCACATCTTCAGGATTAGTTGTAAAGGAAAAAGGTACAACTCTCTCATCTCCTTTTTGCTCCTGCATTTTTGAAAAATCAACAGACTTTTTGTCGATTCGTGCAGGTGTTCCTGTCTTAAAACGGAACATTTCAATTCCATGCGCTTTCAGGGAATCCGTCAGATGGTTTGCTGCCTGCAGACCGTTTGGTCCGGTGTATGTGATCATCTCACCGGTCAGACATCTTGCGCGAAGATAAGTTCCTGTGCACAATACGACTGCTTTACAATGATAAACCGCACCTGAAAACGTTTTCACGCCTGTCATTTTCTGAATCTCTTTTCCATTTTCCAGCGCTGTTGTTTCCGTGATAATTTCAGAAACTTCTGCCTGACGGATGGTAAGATGATCGGTATTCTGAAGCGTCTTACGCATCTCCATACTATAATTCATTTTATCTGCCTGCGCACGCAGTGAATGAACGGCCGGACCTTTGGATTTATTTAACATCTTAGGACTGGATAAATGTCTTATCGATATTTTTTCCCATCTCACCACCGAGCGCATCGATCTCACGAACCAGATGTCCCTTGGAACTTCCACCAATATTCGGATTACACGGCATCATCGCTATACTGTCTACACTCACGGTAAAAATAATTGTTTCCAGTCCGAGTCTTGCACACGCCAATGCTGCCTCGCATCCGGCATGTCCGGCTCCGACTACAACCACATCATATTCTTCCTCTACATACGGAATCTTCTTCTCTTCCATTTTTCTGTCCTCAACTCATATAAGATTTTGAATGATTCTCTTTCACATTTACAATCTGCAAATTATTTTTTATTTACCCATACAGAATTTACTGAAGATTTCATTTACCAGATCATCTTCCACAGATTCACCGATAATATTTCCAAGTTCCTCGTAAGCATTCATCAGATCAATGGAATAAAAATCTTCCGGCATATCATCTGCAATACTCTGCAATACTAAATGTAAACTTCGTAAAGCTTCCTGTAAAGATGTTTTATGTCTGATATTCGTAATATAAACTTCATCATTAAATGTAACTTCCCCTGAGAAGAACATTTCTTTGATCGTTTCTTCAAGATCATCCATTCCGGTCTGCTCTTTTGCAGAAATTGATATCATTTTTTTATCCAGATGTTTTCTGATATCTTCCACAGTTGTGACCGGACTTAAATCAGATTTATTTAACAAAACGATTGCATGTCTGTCTTTCAATAATTCCATGATCTCATGATCATTTTCATCTAACGCTGTGGATGTGTCAACTACATAAATAACAAGATCGGCATTATTCAAATATTTCTTTGCACGTTCCACACCGATTTTTTCCACGACATCTTCCGTATCACGGATTCCGGCGGTATCAATGATATTCAATAAAATACCGTTTAAATTAATCTGTTCTTCCAGAACATCTCTTGTTGTTCCCGCAATATCTGTAACGATTGCCTTCTCTTCTCCAACCAGAGAATTTAAAAGAGAAGATTTTCCGGCATTCGGCTTTCCAACAATAACAGTTGAAATACCTTCTTTTAACATTTTTCCATTATCACTGTTTGCAAGCAGTTTATCAATTTTTTTTATCACATCCGATACTATACCGGATAGTTTTTCCGGATATCCATCCAGACTTATGTGCTCCGGATCATCTAATGCACTTTCGATAAATGCAATCTCATGTAAAACAGTTCCGCGGATTTCTTTAATTTTTTCTGAAACAGAACCGGAAAGCTGGCTCAACGAACTTTTTAATGCAAATTCATTCTTGGAATTGATAACATCAATAACGGATTCTGCCTGTGAGAGATCAATTCTTCCATTTAAAAATGCACGTTTTGTAAATTCACCCGGCTCTGCAGGACGCGCACCCATATTTGATAACGGTTTCTAAAATTCTCTTCATGACATAAACGCCGCCATGACAGTCTATCTCAACCGTATCTTCCCTGGTATAACTTTTCGGTTCTCTCATCAGAACAACCATAACTTCATCGATCACTTCATCTCCATCATGAATATGACCATAGTGAATTGTATGCGTTGGCATATCTTCTAACTTTTTCTGATTCTTCATTTCAAAAATACGGTCTGTGATAGAAACTGCCTCGTCTCCGCTGATTCTTACGATTCCGATTCCTGAACTTGTCATTGCAGTTGCAATTGCAGCAATGGTATCCGTTCCCATAGTGATATCCTTTCCATGTACAAAACTGCACGCCGCAAAACTTCATAAGAACTGCCATATCATTTCCGGCATTTTCATAAAGCTTTGTAACGTGCAGCTTCTGGTCTTTTAAATTCTATACTTGAATTTATCTTTCTCTATCTCTTTTTAAAGTAACAACCACATGTCTGTATGGTTCTTCGCCCTCACTGTGTGTTGTTACAAACTTATCATTCTGCAATGCAGAATGGATAACTCTTCTCTCAAAAGGATTCATTGGTTCTAAAGAAACAGGACGTTTTGTTCTCTTTACTTTGTATGCAATGTTCTTTGCAAGATTCTCCAATGTCTCTTTTCTTCTCTTGCGGTAATCTTCTGTATCAATCTTAACTTTAATGTATTCCTCAGAATTTTTATTCACTGCAAGGTTTGCAAGATACTGCAGGGAGTCGAGAGTCTGTCCTCTTTTACCAATGAGGATACCCATGTCATCTCCTTTCAGTTCTACGTTGTAAGTATTACCGTCTTCTGCTTTTTCAATAATGATCTCAACTTTAAGATCCATAGCAGCAAATATTTTCTGTAAAAATTCTGTGATATCACCTTCTACAGAATATTTCTTACGAACTTTGATCACAGCATCTTTTCTTGCGATTCCTAAAAATCCTGTGCTTCCTTTTTCGATTACTTCATATTCAATCTGATCACTGGTAGCTCCAAGTTTTATAAGAGCTTCTGTGATAGCATCATCGACTGTTCTTGCTGATACTTCAATATACTCCATAACAATAACCTCCACATATACGTTATCTTACCAACACGTTTTTGAAAAATAATCTGTTAATTTTTCTTATTATTTCTCTCGTTAAATTCACGAACCAGGTTTGCTTTTGCAGCCATACTTCCAGGTTTTGCATTCGCTTTCAATGCATTTGCCTTCTCAAGTTCAAGTTCCTTCTCTGCCGTTGTCTTAACGGAACTCTTGGAACTTGCTGTAACCTGTCTTGTGTTCATACGTGCAGCATTGGAAATCTGGTTTTCGGAAATTCCCATTTTCTCACGTTTTTTCTTTGCTTTTTCCTGATTCTTTGCAATAATATCATCCAGATCGATCTTATCAAAATGTTTATTTAAGAAGAACTGCTGGATACTTCTTACAACCGCACTTGCAATCCAGTAAATACCGAGACCGACCGGAACAGTAAAACACATTACCAGTGAGAATAATGGCATGGTGCGGTTCATCATCTTCATCTGCTGAGCCATCTGGTCATTATCTCCGCCTGCTGTTGCAGCCGTTGGCATTAACTTGATATTTAAAACCTGTGTCAAATAAGAAATCACAGGAATCAGCAATGCAAGAACTGCCATCAGAATACTTCCACCTGCAAATGCAGCTTTGATGATCTGAAATGGAGTATCTGAAATATTTAATCCTATAAAGTTGTTTACATGAGAAACTACACCATATGTAGAATCAATGGAATCTGTGAGCGCCGGGAATGACTCTCTTAAGGAATCCCATCCGGTAGAACTCATTTTTGATAAAACATCTACTACATAATTCTGTAAGGTTGTTGTATCTGTTGCCGTAAAATCAACCTGTACTGTGTTCAATTTTAATGTGCTCATCAGGTTTGTCATAATATCCTGATAGCCGCTTGTTGCCATGATCTTATCAACCAGATCAAGATAAACATCCTTCACACTGCTGATATAGGCAGGAACATTCATAAACACACGGTACAAAGCTAACAAGTAAAGGCATCTGGATTAACATCTGCACACAGCTGCCTGTCGGTGAAACACCATACTTCTCATAGATCTGCTGTGTCTCAGTCTGCATATTCTGCATGGATACTGTATCTTTTTTATCCTTATACTTTTTCTGGACCGCCTGAAGCTCCGGGTTCATCTTCTGGGATAACTTCGAAAACTTCTGCTGTTTATAAGTCAATGGGAACATTAAAGCATAAATAACAATGGTAAATAAAATAATAGAAAGTCCAACGTTGGTAATTCCAACTTTTTCCATTAAAATATACATGCCATTCATTATCCAGCCAAGTAATTTTGCAATTGGTCCAAGAATGGCACCATTGTATGCTGTTAATAACATCTCTGACACTGAAAATACCTCCAATTATGGAACGGGATCATATCCGCCTTTTGAAAAAGGATTACATCTTATAATTCTCCAAAGCGCTAACGCCCCACCTTTGACAGCTCCATACTTTTCGACAGCCTCTAACCCATAGGTGGAACAGGTCGGGTAGTATGGACATTTTGTTGTTTTCATCGGAGAAATATACTTTCTATAAAATTTAATCAAAGCAATCAATATTTTTTTCAAAATGATTCCATCTTCTTTTCTAAAATCTTTACTTCAAAATTTTATGAAGACCTCCAAGATGTAACAAAGCACTTTCCACTTCATGATATGAAATATCTTTTGCTGTATTTCTTGCGATGACTACAATGTCTAAACCACTATTAAACATGTCTTCCTGTAGCCGGTAACTTTCTCTGATCAATCGGGTTACATGATGTCTTATAACACTATTTCCTACTTTTTTACTTACCGATATGCCTAACCGGTTTCTGTCTGTATCATTTTTCAGAACGTACATCACCAGATAACGGTTTGCATATGATTTTCCTTTTTTATATACGTTCTGAAAATCTCTGTTTTTCTTTAATGATTCTGAATATTTCATCTAATATTCCTTTGCCAAAAATTGATCATAAAAGAAGAAAAGACCACAAATATTGTGGCCTATGCTGATAATTTTTTTCTACCTTTTAATCTTCTTGCAGCCAATACTTTTCTTCCGCCTGCAGTACTCATTCTGCTTCTGAATCCATGAACTTTTGCTCTCTGTCTCTTCTTTAGGTTGGAATGTCATCTTCATGTCACATACACCTCCTCTACAATTCAAACATATATTTTACTCAATGTTATGATAAGTCTACTTCAATAGCGACAAAACATCATTTTTATTTATATCAAAATAATCGGACAAAGTCAAGCAAAATCTCATAAAATAAGGCTTTTGCAAATATTTAGTTTTCCACTTTCTGTCATTTTTGTTTTTTTACCACTATATATATAAGGAAGAAATGCATTTTATCTATATATGGTATAATGTTATACACATAGAAAATTAAAAATTTTTCCACAGAAAACCCAGTATTTATGCCGTTTACATAAGTTATCCTCAATTTGTGGATAACTTGTGGACAATTTCTTGATAATATCATCATAACTTGTGTATAAATGTGTACAATCCTTATTTTTCCCGGTCTATAACTATTTTTCCATTATTAACAATAACTTCTAGTATATTCACATTAAGCGTTAAAACGCCCATATAGCCACTTTTTTTATCAACGCCCTATCCCCAGTCCTTCCACAATTAAACGTTGATAATTCCGCAAAAATAGTGTAGGATAGCATTATATAGAATTTTTTAGAGTTTTTTAAGCAGTTAATCTTAACTGCTATATTTTAGTGCTATCAGAAAACGGAGTTAGAAAATGGACAAGATTTTGGAAAAATGGGATGAAATTTTACAGACAGTAAAAACAGAGCATGATGTCAGCGATATTTCTTTTGATACCTGGATCAAACCTCTGGAAGTTTTTGGTGTTGAGGGAAATACCCTCTATATCCTTGTTCCATCTGAACAGATGACTTTAAGTTATATCTCAAAAAAATATTATCTTCCTTTAAAAGTAGCAATTGCTGAAATTATCGGAACCGAATATGAGATTCAGTTTATTTTACCGGAACAGACCAGGAATATCAGACCTTCCAATAATAAAGGAAAGAAAACACCGGAACCTGAAGCTTCCAAACGTTCCAACTTAAATCCAAATTACACATTTGATACTTTCGTTGTCGGCAGCAATAACCGTTTTGCACAGTCTGCCTCACTGGCAGTAGCGGAATCTCCGGGAGAAGCTTACAACCCTCTTTATATTTATGGTGGACCTGGACTTGGAAAAACCCACTTGATGCATTCCATTGGACATTTCATCCTGGAAAGAAATCCGGAAGCAAAAGTTTTGTATGTTACTTCCGAGGAATTTACCAACGAAGTTATCGAATCTATCCGTAGTGGTAACGCCTCTGCGATGAATAAATTCCGTGAAAATACAGAACCATCGACGTTCTCATGATCGATGACGTTCAGTTTATTATAGGAAAAGAAAGTACACAGGAAGAATTTTTCCACACGTTCAACGCTCTCCACTCCGCAGGCAAACAGATCATTTTAACATCGGATAAACCGCCAAAGGATATGGAAACGTTAGAAGAACGAATCCGTTCCCGTTTCGAATGGGGACTTATGGCAGACATCGGAGCTCCTGATTACGAGACGCGAATGGCAATCCTTCGCCGAAAAGTGGAATCTGATGATATGTCCTTAAGCGATGACATTTTAAATTACATCGCAAATAATATTAAATCCAACATCCGTGAATTAGAGGGAGCTTTGAACAAACTCCTCGCTTACTCGAATCTGGAAAAAACAGAGATCACCATGGAGATTGCCAAGAAAGAACTTCAGAATATTATCACACCGGACAAGCCAAGAGAAATCACTCCTCAGCTTATCATTGAAGTTGTTTCGGAACATTTCCAGATTTCACTGGATCAGATGATCTCAAAAAACAGAAGTAATGAGATTGCAAGACCAAGACAGATTGCCATGTACCTCTGTAAAACCATGACGGATATTCCACTGGATTCCATCGGTTCCTTACTGGGCGGAAGAGATCACTCGACCATTATCCACGGCATCAAAAAAATTGCGGATGAGTACGATTCCAACGAACAGACACGCAATTTAATTGAAACTATCAAGAAAAAAATCAATCCAAACTAAAGTTATCAACTTTTTTTCGAGTTATTAACAAAATTTTGTGGATAACCTGTTCAAATCGTGTTTAATTTATGTTTAAAGTTTTGGATAACCTACTTTTCAAGATGAATTTCAAATTTTTTCTGAGGAGGCTTAAAATTTTAATTCACATTTTATCCAAGGTTAATCCTCATGCTTTTCACATAGTTATACAGTCGGATTTTTCGGACAAGCCCTTATGTTTTCAAGGGTTGCAGGGTTATTCACTTATTCACACACACTAATACGACTACTTTTAATATCTTTTATTAATTATATTTATTTTGGCTTTCGCCAAGCAGGAAGGAGTTATTCACATTATGAAATTAATCTGTTCTAAATCAAATCTGCTTCATGGAGTTAACATTGTGTCCAAAGCTGTTCCAACCAGAACAACAATGGCAATCCTTGAATGTATTTTAATTGATGCTTCTGCTAATGAAATCAAATTAACAGCAAACGATATGGAACTTGGAATTGAAACTAAGATCGAAGGAGAGATTGCAGAGAGGGGAATCATTGCATTAGATGCTAAGATTTTTTCTGAGATTGTCCGTAAATTACCGGACAGTGATGTTGTGATCGAAACAGATTCCAATTTTAAAACTACCATTACCTGTGAGAAATCAAAATTTAATATCGTTGGAAAATCAGGGGATGATTTTTCCTATATTCCATTTATTGAAAGAAATGAATGTATTTCAATTTCCCAGTTTACTTTAAAAGAAGTGATCCGTCAGACAATCTTCTCAATTGCTGACAATGACAATAATAAACTGATGACTGGTGAACTTTTTGAGATTGAGGAGAATCAGTTAAAAGTAGTTTCCCTGGATGGACACAGAATTTCCATCCGCAATATTGAATTAAAGAATAATTATGACCATAAGAAAGTGGTTGTTCCTGGTAAGACACTTCAGGAAGTAAGTAAGATTTTACCTGGAAATGCAGAGGAAGAAGTTAATATTTTCCTTTCAGAGAATCATATTGTATTTGAATTTGATGATACTACAGTTGTATCCAGATTGATCGAAGGAGAGTATTTCAAGATTGAGCAGATGCTTTCCTCTGATTATGATACAAAAGTTAAGATTAATAAGCGTGAATTATTAGACTGTATCGACCGTGCAACACTTCTCGTAAAAGAGGGGGACAAGAAACCAATTATTATGAATATCACAGATGGAAATATGGAATTAAAGATCAATTCTTTTATTGGTTCCATGAATGAAGATATTGATATCACAAAAGAGGGAAAAGATATCCTCATTGGATTTAATCCGAAATTCTTTATCGATGCATTGAGAGTCATCGATGAGGAAGAGGTTTCTCTTTATATGGTAAACCCGAAGGCTCCATGTTTTATCAAGGATGATGAAGGAAAGTTCATTTATCTGATTCTTCCGGTAAACTTTAACGCAGCCACTAACTAAGAAAGGCAGAAAGATGATCACAGTAAATATCAGAGAGACGGATGAATTTATCAAACTGGGACAGGCTTTGAAAAAAGCAGGTCTTGTAGAATCCGGAGTAGATGCAAAGTTTTTTATTCAGGATGGACAGGTAAAATTAAACGGCGAGACAGAGCTTCAGCGTGGAAAAAAATTATACAATGGAGATGTTGTTTCCTTTAACGGCGAGACAATTCAGATTGTAAAATGATCATAAAATCAATTGAATTGCAGAATTTTCGAAATTATGAAGATTTAAATATTTCATTTGATGAGGGAACCAATATTTTTTACGGGGACAATGCGCAGGGAAAAACGAATATCCTTGAAGCTGCATACTTAAGTGGAACAACTAAGTCCCACAAATGTAGTAAGGATAAGGAAATGATCCGTTTCGGGGAGCAGGAGTCCCATATCAGAACGGTTGTTGTAAAAAAAGATAAAGAATATCAGATTGATATGCATTTAAAACACAATCGTTCCAAGGGAATCGCAATCAATAAAGTTCCGATCAAAAAAGCCAGCGAGCTTTTTGGAATTCTCAATATGGTATTTTTTTCGCCGGAGGATCTGAATATTATCAAAAATGGTCCGGCGGAGCGCCGCAGATTTCTGGATTCTGAATTATGCCAGTTGGATAAAATATATTTGTCAGATCTTACAACTTACAATAAAATTTTGAATCAGCGTAACAAATTATTAAAAGATATGGTTTACAGACCGGATTTAAAGGATACACTTCCGGTATGGGATATGCAACTGGTAGAAACTGGCAGGAAAATCATTCGGCGAAGAAAACAGTTTGTTGATGAGCTAAATGAGATCGTGCATGATATTCACTATCGGATTTCCGGTGAAAAAGAAGATCTGCTTTTGCAGTATGAACCAAGTATTGAAGATATTTTTTTCGAGGATGAACTTTCCAGAGTCAAAGAGAGGGATATGCGGCAGTGTATGACATCGGTGGGACCGCACCGGGATGATCTTCTTTTTTCCATCGGTGAGGTGGACATTCGGAAGTTCGGTTCGCAGGGACAGCAGAGAACTTCAGCTCTGTCCTTGAAATTGTCAGAGATTGAACTGGTCAAACGGTCCATTCATGATACACCGGTTTTGTTGCTCGATGATGTGTTGTCGGAACTTGACAGTAACCGGCAGAATTATCTGCTCAACAGTATTCATGATACACAGACGCTGATCACCTGTACAGGGCTGGATGAATTTGTAAAAAACAGATTTCAGATCAATAAGATATTTAAAGTTGTACAGGGGACTGTGGAAGAGAGAAAAGAAATATAATTGCATTGTACATATTTTTTTATGTGCAGAATGGAGGAATAAATGGGTACAGAAAACGAATATGGTGGAGACCAGATCCAGATTTTGGAAGGACTTGAGGCTGTTCGTAAAAGACCGGGTATGTACATCGGTAGTACATCAGCCAGGGGCTTACATCATCTGGTATATGAGATTGTAGACAACTCAGTAGATGAGGCACTTGCCGGATACTGCAAAAATATTGAAGTGACCATAAATGAAGATAACTCTATTACCGTAGAAGATGATGGACGTGGTATTCCGGTCGACATCAATCACAAAGCTGGAAAATCCGCATTGGAAGTCGTATACACTGTACTTCATGCCGGTGGAAAATTTGGCGGTGGAGGCTACAAGGTATCTGGTGGACTTCACGGCGTAGGTGCGTCAGTTGTAAATGCACTTTCCACAAAGTTAAAAGTTGAGGTTTACCGTGAAGGAAAGATTTATTTCCAGAGTTACAAGATCGGTAAACCGGATGAACCGGTAAAAGTGATCGGAGAATGCGGCGAGGACAAGCACGGAACAAAGGTTACTTTCTGGCCGGACGGATCGATTTTTGAAGAGACCGTTTTTGATTATGATACGTTAAAACAGCGTCTGCGTGAGACAGCCTTTTTGACAAAAGGTTTAAGAATCGTGCTGACAGATTTAAGAGAAAACCCGGCGAGAACTCATGATTTTCATTATGCCGGCGGTATCAAGGAATTTGTTACTTACTTAAACAAGAGCAAAGAAGCTTTATACCCGGAAGTCATTTACTGTGAGGGCAGTGGAAATGGTGTCTATGTGGAAGTTGCTATACAGCATAATGATTCCTACAATGAGTTGACGTTAAGTTTTGTCAATAACATTATCACACCGGAAGGTGGTACACATCTTGCCGGATTCCGTAATGCATTGACGAAAACATTTAATGCTTATGCAAGAGCGAATAAATTATTAAAAGACAGTGAACCGGCATTGACGGGTGATGATATCCGTGAAGGACTGACCGCCATTATCAGTGTCAAGATCGAGGAACCTCAGTTTGAGGGACAGACCAAGCAGAAACTGGGTAACAGCGAAGCCCGCGGTGCGGTGGATTCCATTGTAAGCGAGCAGCTTACTTACTTTTTAGAGCAGAATCCGACGGTTGCCAAGACAATCTGTGAAAAATCCCTTCTGGCGCAGCGTGCGAGAGAGGCTGCAAGAAAAGCGAGAGATTTAACCAGAAGAAAAACAGCACTGGAGGGAATGTCTCTTCCGGGAAAACTGGCAGACTGTTCTGACAAAGATCCAAAGAACTGTGAGATTTTCATCGTTGAGGGAGATTCCGCCGGCGGTTCCGCTAAGACTGCGAGAAGCCGTGCAACCCAGGCAATCCTCCCACTTCGTGGTAAGATTTTAAATGTCGAGAAGGCAAGACTGGATAAGATTTATGGAAATGCTGAGATCAAAGCGATGATCACTGCGTTTGGTACAGGTATTCATGAAGACTTTGATATCAGCAAACTTCGTTACAACAAGATTATCATTATGACGGATGCCGATGTCGATGGTGCCCATATCAGTACATTAATGTTGACATTCCTTTATCGGTTCATGCCGGATTTGATCAAAGAAGGCCATGTATATCTGGCACAGCCGCCACTATACAAGATCGAGAAAAATAAAAATGTATGGTATGCCTACAGTGACGATGAGTTAAATGCAATCTTAACGGAAATCGGACGTGATGGAAATAATAAGATCCAGCGTTACAAAGGACTTGGTGAGATGGATGCGGAGCAGCTCTGGGAAACGACCATGGATCCGGAGAAACGAATTTTAAAACGAGTCATGATCGATGATGAGAGTACTTCTGAAATTGATATTACGTTTACAACTCTGATGGGAGATAAAGTAGAGCCGAGACGTGAGTTTATTGAAGAAAATGCGAAGTATGTGCAGAATCTCGATATCTAAGATTGCATGTGTTAGAAATTATATATTACTGCAAATGTAGTTTGATAAAAAATAGAAAGTTTATTTATAATATAATTGCAAATGTAGTTTAATTAGAGAAATGCAGATTTTTAACCAAAAAGAATTTGCAGGAATGAGGTAAATAGAATGGATGACAAAATTTTTGATCAAATCCATGATGTCGATCTGAAAAAAACAATGGAGACATCCTACATCGATTATGCGATGAGCGTTATCGCCCAGCGTGCATTGCCGGATGTAAGAGATGGTTTGAAACCGGTACAGCGTCGTGTACTCTACTCCATGATCGAATTAAATAATGGACCGGACAAGCCACACAGAAAATGTGCGCGTATTGTCGGTGATACCATGGGTAAATACCATCCACATGGAGACAGTTCCATCTACGGAGCATTGGTCAACATGGCACAGGACTGGTCTACAAGATATCCGCTTGTTGATGGTCATGGAAACTTTGGTTCCGTCGACGGTGACGGTGCCGCTGCAATGCGATATACAGAGGCAAGACTTAGTAAAATTTCCATGGAGATGCTCGCGGACATCAATAAAGATACCGTTGATTTTGTACCAAACTTCGATGAGACTGAGAAAGAGCCGACGGTGCTTCCTTCCCGCTATCCGAATCTTCTGGTAAACGGAACAACCGGTATTGCTGTCGGTATGGCCACAAACATTCCGCCTCACAATCTGCGTGAGGTGATTCATGCTGTCGTAAAAATTATCGACAACGAAGTGCTAGAGGACCGGGGGACAGATATCGAAGAACTTTTGAGTATTGTAAAAGGTCCGGATTTTCCAACCGGAGCGATGATTCTTGGAACAACCGGAATTAACGAAGCTTATCGCACCGGACGTGGAAAAATCAGAGTTCGTGCGATCACCAATATCGAACCAATGCAAAACGGTAAAAACCGTATTGTTGTGACTGAACTTCCATACATGGTCAACAAAGCAAGACTGATCGAGAAAATCGCAGAGCTTGTAAGAGATAAAAAAATTGATGGAATCACGGATCTTCGTGATGAGTCTGACCGTCAGGGTATGCGTATATGTATCGAGCTGCGCCGTGATGTAAATCCGAATGTGGTTTTGAATCTGCTCTACAAACATACCCAGATGCAGGATACGTTTGGTGTTATCATGTTAGCCCTTGTGGACAATCAGCCGAAAGTATTAAATCTTCAGGAAATGTTAGGCTATTATCTGGATCACCAGAAAGATGTTGTGACCAGAAGAACAAAATACGATTTAAACAAAGCAGAAGAACGCGCTCACATTTTGGAGGGCTTACTGATCGCGCTTGATAATATCGATGAAGTGATCAATATTATCCGAAGCAGTGCAAATACACCGGAAGCAAAAAATCGTTTGATCGAGAGATTTTCCCTGACAGATGTCCAGGCACAGGCGATTGTCGATATGCGTCTGCGCGCACTGACTGGTCTGGAACGCGAGAAAATCGAAGCTGAGTATGCAGAGTTGATGGATCGTATTGCAGAGTTAAAAGCAATTCTGGCAGATGAGAAAAAACTCCTTGGTGTTATCCGTGAGGAAATCCTTTTGATCGCAGAAAAATACGGTGATGAGCGAAGAACTTCCATCGGATTTGACGAGTATGATATTTCCATGGAGGATCTCATTCCGGTAACCAACACTGTGATTGCAATGACAAAACTTGGCTATATCAAGAGAATGAGCCTTGATAATTTCCGTGCCCAGAACCGTGGCGGCAAGGGAATCAAGGGAATGGAGACAATCGATGAAGATTACATCGAGGAACTTTTGATGACAACTTCCCATCATTACATGATGTTCTTTACCAATACCGGTCGTGTATACAGAATGAAAGCATACGAAATTCCGGAAGCGGGCAGAACCGCGAGAGGTACTGCGATCATTAACCTGTTGCAGCTTCAGCCGGGAGAGAAAATTACCGCAGTGATCCCAATCAAGGAATATACCGAAGGACACTATCTGTTTATGGCAACTAAGAACGGTATTGTGAAGAAAACACCGATCACCGATTATGCGAATGTCAGAAAAACAGGACTTGCAGCCATCACACTGCGTGAAGATGATGAATTGATCGAAGTGAAAAAGACTGATAACGAACAGGATATTTTCCTTGTGACAAAATACGGACAGTGTATCCGTTTCAATGAGAGAGATGTCAGAAGTACCGGAAGAACCTCTATGGGTGTGATCGGTATGAATTTGACGGATGGAGATAAAGTTGTCGGAATGCAGATGGAATCCCAGGGCGAATCACTGATGATCGTATCTGAAAAAGGTCTTGGAAAATGCACACTTGCATCTGAATTTACAGCCCAGAACCGTGGTGGTAAAGGTGTGAAATGCTATAAGATCACAGAGAAAACCGGAAATATCGTCGGTGTGAAAGCAGTCAATCAGGATGATGAGATGATGCTGATCACAACGGAGGGAATCATTATCCGTATCAAAGTCAGTGATACGGCATTACTCGGAAGAGTTACTTCCGGTGTAAAACTGATGAATCTTGCGGATGATGTCACAGTTGCAAGCATTGCAAAAGTACGTGAGGACAAATCCCTCATGGAAAATACAGATGAATCTGAACTTGTCACAGAGGAAGAGGAAGCCAAGAGTGCTGCGGCTGCAGCAGAGGCTGCGAAAAAAGCGGCAGGTCAGATGACAGAAACGGATGATGAATTAATGCAGGAATTATTAAGCCGTGCTGAGTCTGATTCGGAAGAGGAATAAAAAAATATTTTGACCGCAGTGATACAAAGACTTCACTGTGGTCTGGACAGTAGGCTGCCACATTTTATGTAGCAGCCGATTTGTCTATCTAAAACAAATTATTTTCATGATAACAAGCCTGATTTGAAAAAAGGATGTTCAATTTTGATTATTTGAAAATGAATGATGTCAACACAAAATAAAAAACAACATATGTTATCAAGAAATCCATAGTGCAAATGTGGATAACGTGTTGCGAAAATCCAACTTCCGTGGAAAAATTTCATTGTCATAGCAAAAACTTTCGTTTATACTTTTGCGTAAATATAGAATACATGAGTTTTAAAATTGTAGTAAAACTCCAATAGAAAGTAGAACAACAGGGGGAATGAAAAGTGCCGCAAAATTTTTATGAGTTAGTATGGATTTTTTTATTTATGCATTTATCGGATGGTGCACAGAAGTATCTTATGCAGCATTGGACCGGGGAATTTTTGTAAACCGGGGATTTTTAAATGGACCGTATTGTCCAATTTACGGATGTGGAGTGGTGATTGTTGTAGCTGCTTTGACTCCGCTAAAGGACAACCTGCTGATATTATTTGCGGGTTCTTTCTTACTGACTTCCATTTTGGAATACATTACCGGATTTATTCTGGAGAAAGTATTTCACAATAAATGGTGGGACTATAGCAATAAGCCGTTTAATCTTCACGGATATGTATGTTTGAAATTTTCCATCTACTGGGGACTTGCATGTACATTCATTATGGATGTGATTCATCCGATCATTTACAAAGGAATCACCATGATTCCACATATTCTGGGTGTTGTGCTGCTCTGTATTATCATGTCGGCTTTCGCTGTTGACTGCGGTGTTACTGTTACTACAATTTTGAAGTTTAACAAGCGATTAAAAGTTATGGATGAAATGGCTGCGAAAATACATAAATTATCCGATGAAATCGGTGAAAATATCTACGAAAATGTGACAACTGCAGTAGAAAAATCGGAGGAGTTCCAGGAAACACATGAGGAACTTCTCACAAAAATTTCAGACAAAAAAGAAAATATAAAAGAGATTCCAGCAAATGCGAAAGCAAGGATCGAAGAATCTGCTGAGTCAACAAGGATGAAACTGGCGGAAACAAAATCATCCACCAGAGAAAAAATAGTACTCTCTGCGGAGGAAAGAAAAGAAAGAATTGCAGAGTCTGCAGAAAATGCAAGAGAGAGAATTGCTGAATCGACCGAAGCAGCAAAAGAGAAAATTGCTGCATACAAAGAAAACAGAGAAGCAGCCCGACTTGCAAAACAGAAAGAAAAAGAAGAGCTCGAGAAAAAGTACAAAGAATTATTTGCAGAGAAGAATTTTGGTTTCAAGCGTTTGATGAAGGCGTTCCCAGATATGACTTCCCGTGAACAGAATGAATCTCTGGAGAAATACAAGAAATACTTTAACATCCGCAAACCGGATCATAAGAAAGATGAATAGGAAAATATATATTAAATTACAAATGTAATACAATTATCGGGAGAAATTAACATGATCAGAACAGTCAATACAGAGGATATCGTAAAAAATATAAAAGAAATGTGTATCGAGGCAAACCATTATCTTTCCAAAGATATGGATAAAGCCCTGAAAGATGCCACCGTTTCTGAAAAATCAGAACTTGGTAAAAAAATATTAAATCAGCTTCAGGAAAACTTGAAAATTGCAGATGAAGAGATGATCCCAATCTGTCAGGATACCGGAATGGCAGTTATTTTTCTGGAAGTCGGACAGGATGTTCATTTTGAGGGAATGGCAGTCGAAGATGCGGTAAACGAAGGTGTCCGTCAGGGATATACGGAAGGCTATTTAAGAAAATCAGTCGTTGGTGATCCTATCATCCGCGAAAATACGAAAGATAATACCCCAGCGGTGATTCATTACAGCATTGTTCCGGGAGATAAAGTGATAATTACAATGGCTCCAAAAGGATTCGGAAGTGAAAATATGAGCCGTGTGTTCATGCTAAAACCAGCTGATGGAATTGAAGGCGTAAAAAACGCAATTATTACAGCAGTGAAAGATGCAGGACCGAATGCCTGTCCGCCAATGGTTGTCGGAGTAGGTATTGGCGGTACTTTTGAAAAATGTGCGATTTTAGCAAAAAAGGCGTTGACCAGACCGGTGGGCGAACATTCTGCTATCCCATACGTGAAAGAGTTAGAGGAAGAAATGTTAGAAAAAATCAATCGGCTTGGAATCGGACCGGGTGGACTTGGCGGAACAACCACTGCTCTCGCAGTGAATGTGAATACTTACGCGACACATATTGCAGGACTTCCGGTGGCAGTCAATATCTGCTGTCATGTGAACCGGCATGTGGTGAGGGAAGTGTAAGAAAAAACATATCACTACAAATGTAGTTTTTGAATTTTACAGTCATAAATGAAGAAAATATAAATTTAGAAATGGGAGCGCAGAATATGGACAAGCATATTACAACACCGATCACCGGGAAGTGACAAAAATTTAAAGTCCGGTGATTACGTTTACATAACAGGAACCATTTATGTGGCAAGAGATGCTGCACACAAAAGAATGATCGAGGCATTGGAGCGTGGCGAAGAACTCCCGATCGACATCAAAGATTCCACAATCTATTACATGGGACCATCCCCGGCAAGAGAGGGACGTCCAATAGGTTCTGCAGGACCGACAACTGCAACCAGAATGGATAAATATGCGCCAACTCTTTTAGATCTCGGAGAAAAGGCGATGATCGGAAAAGGAAAGCGTTCGAAAGAAGTCATTGACGCGATTGTCAGAAACCATGCAGTTTACTTTGCAGCAGTCGGCGGAGCAGGGCGCTTTATCCAAATGTATCACAAAATCTGAGATCGTATGTTATGAAGATCTTGGAGCTGAGGCAATCCGTAAGCTTCAAGTGAAAGATTTCCCGGTGATCGTTGTCATTGACAGTGAGGGAAACAATCTGTATGAGACAGCAATCAAAAAATATTGCACGTTGGAGTAAAATGAGAACAAAAGAATAAAAAAATTGGAAGAAAATATAGCATTTCAAGTCACTGGATATGTGGATGGAAAAAGCAAAGGAATTCTGCGGTGCAGTAGAGGTTATGTACGAGAAATAACATTTGAAGCGTAATTTTTTATCATTTTTGGAGGTGTGTTCATGCAGACAGATCCATTTAAAGAATATCTAAAACAGCAGGAGCCAGATAAAAAGTATAAAGGTTATGCATGGCAGACTGCGATTGGATTGCAGGCAGTCGATGGATTGAAGCCGTCCGAATATCTCGTTGATGCAGCAATTCAGAATATTGAAGGTAAAATTACGCTGGATGAAGTAAAAAATTTATTAGATTCTTACTATGAAGAAAAACCACAGAAAAATCATGACAGGACAGAAGAGGCTGATAAAGTTTCCATACGCATTGCGAAAATACTTTCGGAACATGCATTTTCTTTTACACCAAATGAGTATATCTCAATTCACAGAAAATTATTTACCGGAATATATGACCACGCAGGAAAAATCCGTGATTATAATATTACAAAAAAAGAATGGGTGCTGAATGGAGCAACTGTTATTTACGGAAGTGCTTCTGAACTAAGGAAAACGTTAGAATATGATTTTATGAAAGAGAAACATTATAGTTACAAAGGATTATCCATGGATGAAATCATTCACCATCTGGCAGTATTTGTTGCAAATTTATGGCAGATCCATATATTTGGAGAAGGAAATACAAGAACGACAGCCGTATTTTTTATCAAGTATCTTCGAACACTTGGATTTGATGCAACGAATGATATATTTGCGGAAAATGCATGGTATTTCAGAAATGCATTGGTTCGGGCAAATTATAATGATCTGAAACATGGGATTCATGAAACAACAGAGTATCTGGAACTGTTTTTGCGAAATCTGTTGTTGGATGAAAAAAATTTATTACAGAATCGTCTTATGCATGTTGATTATAAGGAAATGCTTGTGAGAGAGCCAAAAATAGAATATAAAACATCAGAAGCGAACATTGAAAATAGAAAAGTGAACATTCAACTGGAAAAAGTGAATATTGGAATGTTTGAGAGAAAATTTCCGGTATTTCAAAGAAAACAATACAGCATATGGAACAACTGTGTGATTCCTTTGATAAAATGAAATATTTGGAAGAAGCAGGGTTGAAGAGGTAACCGGGTTAAAAAATACAAGAGCATCATTGTTCTTAAAAGAACTACTCGAGAGAAATATCATCCAAAAAGTAACCGGACATGGAAAAGGAAAATACACATTTTTTATAAAGGAATAGTGAAATCAGGGGGAGTAGAGGTTATGGGAACAGTGGTAGTACGTAATTCTGTTGCAAAGAGAGTGATTGTCACACTCATGCCAGCAATCAGTTTTTTGTGTATGTTTGGTTTGGCGGCAATCAGTGTGAACTTTCTGGAATATGGATCAACAGCAGATAGAATTGTGGGATATATCGGAGTGTCCTGTATCATTCCGATGATAGTTTCAATACCGTTTATTTTTAAAGTAAACAGGGAGAAAACCGTATTAGATATCAATACTTTCTATGTAACGCCATTTGTAGGAAGAACAAAAAATATCCCGGTTCAGGATGTAAAAGTATTCACCATTGGACGAAGAAAACAGATCCGATTATTCGATGAAAAATCAAATCTGATCTGTAAATATAAAAGTACTCAGGATAAAGAGCAGATCATTTTAAAACGTTGCAAAAGCAGGAACTTGTACATTTACATTTTCCGTCAGAAACGGAAAACAGGTTGTCGTAAAAGGTAGTGACAGATTTTTACCGATTATCTTGCAACGGGAGAAGTTTCCAAGACAATCAATAGCTATAAATCGTTATACTACGTGCCACAGACCTCCTCTGTATCGGACAAAAAGCAGGAGCAGGACAGTCAGTTTGACCAGAATATAAAAAAGCAGATTGAAAAAAACAGAAAAATATTCCAGATAGCACAGATTGTGAGCCTGATTATTTTTTTAAGAGGAATGTTTATGCTGGCTTTTAACACTCCTGGTGGAACAAGTGGCAAATTGGCGGTCATTTTCTTTTTCGGTGGAGTTATTGGAATGTTACTGAGTAAATATCTTTGCCGCAGAAAAGAATTTGAAATCACAAAGCCGACGTTCTATCGTGTGGAAGGGACTGCTGTCAATGAAAAAGATTTTGCATTCAGATCTTCCGATTCGGATCGTCACCTGATTTATGAATTTCGGGATAAATATGGAGTGAAACATCAGCGGCCATCGGACAAAGTAAACGCTTCGGACACTGCATGGGGATTGGGTGTTGGCGAAAAGAAAATCTTATGGTACAGTCCGTTTGTTCCATACTTACTGGATCAGGAGCCGTTAGAGTTTAAAATGTTCATGGATAGACGAAGACTTACCCCGGGTGAATGGATCAAACGGCATCCTATCCTGACCGTGGGTTGTATCGCTTTCATTGTATGGATTGGTTTTCGTGGATATAAGTTTGGAAAAGCGCAGATTTTTATTTACACACATGACGGAAGAAACTTAAAAACAGAGTGGACAGCGCGTGATGCTGTCACAGATGAACAGACAAATACAGCGGTGGAGGCTGCAGGAATGGAGCGGGAAGAACTGGAAAAATGGTTGAAACAGTCCTTCTATCCATATTTTATGTGAACAGTACCAGCTTTGGAGAGTTTGATGCATTTGATGTGGAAAATTATGCGGACGTCATGGGAGAGGATAAGGTGGAAGCTATCCGGGAAAATATCTCCGATTATTGGGGAATTCATGACAGAAAAGCCTTATGAAAACAACCGATTCCCTGTTACAAAAAGGCGATAAATATACTTATGCACAGACTTTGGAAAAATTAGGGGAAGAGGCGCTGACATTACCGGAGGACAGTATCTATTATACATACAAATTGTATGCCCCAGATGAAATGTGCAAATATCTGGGAACTTATTACGCATACAATAACATTGGGGATGCAGGAGTGGATGCATGGGACTATTGCAGATGCATCCGGTTATTTGCATTTGGCTATATATGTGGTTATATTTCGTATGACGAATATCTGATTCATGCCGCACCGCTTGCAGTCTATCTGCAGAATGAATATGATTCCTGGGAAACAATGTATGAGAGTTATTACTACGGTTATCTTATTTTGCAGGAAGAAATAAAAACTCAAGCAGCAGCGTCATCTATAGTGACTATAGATATTACGAGATCATGGCAGATAAGACAGAGATTCCGTTTCGGACAGAAGAGAGATAATCTCACAACGGGAATACAGGAGTATTATTATGAAAATCGGTATTATATCAGACATACACAGCAACATTTACGCTTTTAAGGCATGCACAGAGTATATGGAAAACACAAATGTGACGAGTACTTCTTTCTTGGAGATTATATTTCCGATACACCTTACACAAGAGAAACCATGGATTATCTGTATGAATTTATGGAAAACCATACCTGTTATCTGTTAAGGGGCAATCGTGAGGAGTACATGCTCACACAGCAGGAAGCCAGAAAAAAGAAATGCACAGAGCAGATGTGGATAAGTAACTCAGCAAGTGGAAACCTACTCTACACTTACGGGCAGCTTGTGGATAAAGATTTTGATTTCTTTCGGAATCTTCCAATCACATTTATTTATGAGAAAGCAGGTTATCCGTCCATTACCTGTTGTCACGGATCACCGGCGAGCAGCAGGGAACTCTTTGCAGTTGAATGAGGATCCGGTAAAACAATGGTTAGAAAAGATTGACACTGATTACATGATCTGTGCTCATACGCATTATCCGGGAGAGATGACATACAAAAACAAACATTACTTTAATTCAGGCAGTGTTGGAATATCCATTGATGATGCCGGATATGCACAGTGCATGTTGTTAGAGTCCGGTGTGGAAAATGGAACAACAATATGGAAACCTCAATTTCTGAAAGTACCTTATGACAATCAGAAAGTTGCACAGGATATGATCACCGGCGGCCTGCTTTCCATAGCACCGTGGTTTGTGAACAGCAACATTCTGACAATCCTTACCGGAATCGACTGTTCAGCCAAAATGGTTGAGTTGGCAGAAAAACTTGCGTTAGAGGACAATGCTCAGACAAAGTGGCCGCACATTGATGAAAAATATTTTGAAGAGGCAGCCGTATATTATAAAATTCCGGATTACCGTGCCAGAAACAATGAAAAGGAACGTTAGAAAAAAGATAACATTTGCAGAACAAACACCATTAGATATAAATCCGGAAAAAAACAGGAGATGATGAAAATGAATATAAGAACTGCAACATTACAAGACATCGACCAGATTGCGGCAGTAGAAAAAGAGTGTTTTCCGGCAGCAGAGGCGGCAACAAAAGAGGAATTTGAGCAGAGACTTTCACATTATGCAGATCATTTCTGGCTGATGTTTGAGGATGACACATTAATCGCATTTGTTGATGGTATGGTGACAGATCAGGCAGATCTGACAGATGAAATGTATGAGAATGCATCCATGCATCAGGAGGATGGAGCATGGCAGATGATATTTGGTGTGAATACGCTCCCGGCATACCGGAACCACGGCTATGCCGGAGAACTTTTAAAAAGAGCGATCGCAGATGCAAAAGACCAGGGAAGAAAAGGTCTTGTCCTTACGTGCAAAGACCGGCTGGTGCATTACTATGCAAAATTTGGTTTTGAAAATGAAGGAGTTTCAGAATCTGTGCATGGAAATATCGTGTGGAATCAGATGAGACTGAAGTTTTAAAGTTCAAGTTGAATTCATGTAGATATCAGGAAAGACAGCAGGAGCGGATCAGTATGTTTTGGGAAAAGAAAACAAAATAAGAAAACATATCATTTTATGGCAGAGTTCAGGAGTAGGGTTCCGTTATTATGCAGTACAGAAAGCAAACCAGCTCGGACTGACCGGCTGGGTGAAAACCTATATGACGGCAGCGTGGAAATGGAAGTAGAAGGCGAGGAACCGCTGATCGACCAGCTGATTATTTTTTTGCAAAATCGTACCTACGTCTGGATTGAAAATATGGATGCAAAAAGCATCCCACTGGAACATGATAACGGATTTTACGAGAGATAAAAGAAGATATAATATGCAGATGGCAGTTATGCGGATGCATGTTTGATGATAAAAAATTGAAAGAAAGTAAGGAGTGTGACAGATATGCCATGTACAACAATTTTAGTAGGAAAAAAAGCAAGTTATGATGGATCAACCATAATCGCAAGAAATGATGATTCAGGATCCGGGCATTATACTTCAAAAAAACTTGCAGTGATCAAACCGGAAGAACAGCCGAAAATCTATAAATCGGTCATTTCGCATGTCGAAATCGAGCTTCCGGAAAATCCGATGCGCTATACTGCAATGCCAAATGCAGAAGAGGGCGAAGGTATCTGGGCAGCCTGCGGAGTGAATGAAGCACATGTCGGAATGACAGCAACCGAAACGATCACATCCAATCCAAGAGTTCTCGGAGCTGATCCGCTTGTAAGATATCAGCCTGCAAAAGACGGAAAAGAAGAAATTCCTGGAGGAATCGGGGAAGAGGATATTGTATACATTGTACTTCCATACATACACAGTGCAAGGGAAGGTGTCAAACGTCTTGGCAGCCTGTTAGAACAGTATGGTACTTATGAAATGAATGGAATTGCATTCCAGGATGCAGATGAAATCTGGTGGCTTGAGACAATTGGCGGACATCACTGGATCGCACGCAAAGTACCGGATGATGTTTATGTCATGATGCCAAATCAGTTTGGAATGGATCAGTTCGATCTTGAGGATGCACTTTCAAACCAGAAAGAATATATGTGTTCCGCCGATCTGAAGGAGTTTGTTGAAAAATATCATTTGAACCTTTCGCAGGATGGAACGTTTAATCCAAGAGATATTTTTGGCAGTCATGATGACTCTGATCATGTATACAATACACCGAGAGCATGGTATATGGCACGCTGCCTGAATCCGAGTACAATGAACTGGGATGGACCGGATGCAGATTTTACACCACTTTCTGATGATATTCCATGGTGCATGGTTCCGGAGAAAAAGGTGACGATCGAAGATGTGAAATACGTTCTTTCTTCTCATTTTCAGGGAACACCGTATGATCCGTATGCATCTTATGGAGATAAATCCATGAAAGGTGCATATCGTGCAATTGGTGTAAACAGGACAGATTTCTTAGGAATCATACAGATGAGACCGGATGCAGGAGAAGACAGCCGGGCAATCGAATGGGTAGCATTTGCTTCAAACGTATTTAATACAGCCGCACCGTTCTACATAGATGTAGAGAAAGTACCGGAGTATTTTTCCAATACGACCGGAGATGCTTCAACAGATAATTTTTACTGGGCAAGCAGGATGATCGCAGCCATGGCAGATGCTTCTTATAGTAAATCCATTTTCCATATTGAACGTTATCAGGAAAGGGTCATGTCAAAAGGACATGAATATATCAACCAATATGATGAACTTCTGTCAAAAGAAAGTGATGCAGAAAAACGCATGCAGCTTCGTCAGGAGGCAAACCAGAAAATTGCTGATATGGTAAAAAAAGAAACTCAGGATACATTGAATAAAGTATTATATGAGCTGAGCAATCAGATGAAAAATGCATACTCCAGATCAGACGCATAAGGAACGATTATATTTGTTGGAGAGTGGTGAAAAGTTATGAAGTTATTGTTTAAACAAAGGTTGTTTTCATGGTTTGACAGCTATGATATTTATGATGAAGCCGGCAATACTGTGTATGTAGTAAAAGGCCAGTTTTCCTGGGGACATAAACTTGCAATTTATGACGCTTATGGAAATGAAGTAGGAATGGTTGTTCAGAAAGTTCTTACCTTTCTTCCTAAATTCGAAATTTATAAAAACGGCAGTTATATCGGATGCCTGAGCAAAGAATTCTCATTCCTGACACCACATTACAATATTGATTACAATGGATGGCATATTGATGGAACCATTATGGAATGGGATTATAGTATTCTTGACCAAAGCGGTTATCAGATAGCAAAAATAAGTAAAGAATTGCTTCGTATGACTGACACATATGTTATTGATGTACAGGATCCGGAAAATGCATTAGATGCGTTGATGTTTGTACTTGCAATTGATGCAGAAAAATGTTCCAGAAATTAAATGGTTAATTGTGTTGCTGGAGAAAGAAGTAAAAAATACGCAAAAAAGTATTTCAGATCAGAAAAAGAAGAAATAGAAAATCGAAATTTAACGCTTGAAAAAAGGAACAATCGCATTTGTTCATTTGTAAAGTAATTGTACACAATGTCTGCTACGTATTGTAGCAGGCATTGTAAATGGCGGTTTCTTGTTAAAAACTCGAAAATCATTATAATGAGTTTACCAAATAATAAGGAGGACTCAAAAATGAATTTAGGAGAAAAAATCAAAGAATGCAGAAAGCAGGCAGGTTTTTCACAGGAGCAGCTTGCTGAAAGACTAAATGTATCAAGACAAGCAATTACAAAATGGGAAACTAATAAAGGTATTCCCGATATTGTTAATCTAATAGCGATTAGCGATGAATTTGGATTGAGTTTGGACGAGTTGATTAAGGATGATGTTGCCGTAAAAAAGAAAATAATTACTGATAGTTCAGCTAAAAAGTGGCACATTTTGATGATTGTATACTTGGTGGCTATCGTAGCATATATTGTTTATTTTGTAATCTGCCATAAAATATTGATGATTGGATTTTTGGTTGCTACTCTATTTATGCTGTTCTTTGAATTGAGAATTTTTATGTGTAAAGGAGAAACGAATGAAACTACTTGTGATAGATATACAAAAAGGAATAACAGATAGCAGACTTTTTAATTTTGATGAATTTATTGATAATACTTCAAGAATTATACAAGCAGCTAGAGACAATCAAATAGAGGTTATCTATTTTCAGCATGATGATGGACCAGGAACGGGATTTTCAATCGGCGATGAAGAATTCGAGATTGCAGAACAGGTGCATCCAAGGGAAGGTGAAAAGATATTTACAAAAAATATCAATAGTTGTTTCGGAAATAAAGATTTTACAGATTATGTTAAAGATGAAAATACATTAATGATAGTTGGGTTACAGACAAATTTCTGTATAGATGCAACTGTGAAATCTGCTTTTGAAAGAGGATATAAAGTAATTGTTCCACAAGGGGCAAATTCAACGTTTGATAACGACTATATGTCTGGAGAAGAAACCTATAAATATTACAATGATATGATGTGGCCAAAGAGATTTGCTACATGTGTATCTGTTGATGAGGCAATTAAGTTGATGCAAAGTTAAATTAGGAGTTATATGTGGAGGAGGATTATTATGAATACAGTTAGAATGATTTTATGTGGAAATGTTGAAGATAGCAGAATGAATCCAAGTGAAAAAGTAGGAGTAGTATCAGTGGTTTTTGTTTCTACAGAGGAGGAAAAAATTAAGAATAAACTTAAAAAATTGCAAGATAAAAATCCTGAAAAATTTTATATGGAATACGTTACTCCATTAGATGTTGACTTAACAAGTTTAGAGCACTATCCATCGATTGAAATATCAAAAAATGATTTACAATAACAACTTCCGGTTATGGAGGATACGTATGCGAAGAAGAGACAGAGAGGTAACAGAACATAGTGAAATCATGCATATCCTTGATTCTGGCAAGGTTTTGCATCTCGGTTTAGTGGATCAAGGAAAGCCATACATAGTTCCCATGAACTATGGCTATGTTTTTGAAGGAGAAAAGCTCGTATTTTATTTGCATGGGGCGTTAGAGGGGCGTAAACTTGACATTATCAGAAATAATTCTGATTGTTGCGTTCAGATTGAGTGTGATGTACAGCCATTTTCAGGTAAAGTAGCCTGCCAATATGGATGCAGCTACTATTCTTTTGATGGATTTGGAACGGCAAAGATTGTGGAAACACCGAAAGAAAAAATCAGGGCATTGAGTGCATTAATGAAAACACAAACCGGTAAGGATTTTGAGTTTAATGAGAAATTGGTTTCAATTGTTAGTGTGATTCGAATTGATTGCGATTATTATACAGCAAAGCACAGACCGTTGCCAGGCGCCGAATAAAGTGGTAAAAGAATGGCTGATGAAACAGGGGCATGATTGCATTAAACTAGAGTATGCCTTTGGAAACAGCCGGATGGATTTCTATATGGAAAAAGGAAAGCAAAAATATCTAATGGAAGTCAAAGGCTGCACCATTGAGATAGACGGAGTTGGATATTTTCCGGATGCCCCGACGGAAAGAGGAGTTAAACATTTACGGGAACTTGCAGCTGCGTGCGGACAAGGATATAAATGCTTGATTGCATTTGTGATTCAAATGGAGGGAATCAGTGAAGTCAGACCGAATACGGAAACGCATCAGATTATCAGAGACAATACGAAAGCTGGAAGAATGCCTGCAGAAAATCGGATACACCTACGCATAAGGATGAAAAACTGTCGGATAAACTTGCAAGACTACAAAGGGAAGCCGCAGAAAACCAGAACAGTATCAGCAGGCAGACAAAGAACAGAGGGGCAAGATAATATGCCCTTTGTTTTATATTCTTTTGAAAGAATTACGATAGAATATTGGAACTTAGCATGATATAATAATAGAAAATTTTTAGGAAGAGGTGAGAACGATATGAAAATTATCCGAGATAACTACTCAGTACAGTTGATGTAAACTGTTGGCAGATTGTGCTGAGGTTAAAAGAAACTTGCCAGTAGTCGTTGACTGTACTGCCCTGATGCTTGAAATACAATATGTAAAGGAGTACAGTTATGCGTTATATAAAAGATATATTAAAGAAAAACAGCATATGGGTATTGGTCTACATTGGACTAGGTATATTTAATTCATTTGTGGCTAATTACAAGGTTGACTATTTCCAAAAGGTTATTGATGGATTGGCTGATAGAACACTTGCATTTGCAGGAGTTGCAACATATGGCTTTATTTTGCTGGTAAATTATTGTATGAATTATCTGGATAATTACCCTGAAAAGAAGTTGGAACATGGTATTTATCTGGATTTTAAGCTTTTGTCACTTAGAAAAATAAGTACAATCGATTATACTGAATATCAGAAAATAGGTACGGGCAAACTTGTTCAAAGGATTGAGAATGGTTCAGCAGCAGGAAGAAATGTATTATTCAATTTTTGGTTGTGTTTGATTCGTGACTTACTTCCTACCATTGGTTTTAGTATATACTTTATTTGGAAAATAGATGAAAAAGTCACTTATGTACTGTTTGTAGGCTATGCGTTTATTTTTATAATAACCAACATTCTATTAAAGTTTCTTTACAAAATAAAAGAAAAGATTTTGAATAGTGAAGAACTATTAAATCACTATTTGGTCAGAGGCTATATGGAAATGTTGGTATTTCGTATGAGTAAACAGTTCCCGAGTGAAATAAAGAAGACTTGTAATGCAAAAGAGGATATTGTTTCATCAAAAGTAAAAATGAATATGATTCATGAAGCATTCTTCACAATATTTGCACTACTTGTGGCAATGTTAGATATTGGTATTCTTTTTTATGCATGGAAAACAAAAAACCTTACAGTAGGTTCTGTGGTTGCACTAATTGCACTGATTGAAAATGCTTATACACCAATTGCCATTTTTAATGTACTTTATGTCCAATATAAATTGGACAAGGCGTCGTATAAGAGATTTGAGAAATTTTTAGGCTTAAAAGACGATGTTCAATTAAGAAACGGTAACGCAATAAATACAAATGTTGGAAAAATTGCAATAAGAAATTTATCATTCCAATATGAGGAACGAAAAATTATTGATGGCTTGAGCCTGTCAATACAAAAGGGAGAAAAAATAGCTTTTGTAGGAGAAAGTGGTTCCGGAAAATCGACCTTGATTAAGATTTTATTAGGGTTGCTAAAATATAATCAGGGAGAAGTTCGCTTAGGAGACATGGAGTTAAAAGAAATTTGTCTTAATAATCTGTATGATAGAGTTAGCTATCTATCACAGGATGCCCCTGTTTTTGACGGAACAATAAAAGAAAATCTGGTATTTGAGAAACAAGTGTCAGAAGAACAAATGCTAGGGGCATTGAGTGAAGTGCAACTATCTCATTTAGTTGAAAATCTTGCGGAAGGTTTAAATACTGAAATTGGTGAGAAAGGTACTTGTTTATCGGGTGGAGAAAAACAAAGACTTGCATTAGCTCGCTTGTGGTTTGAAGACTCCGAACTTGTCATTTTGGATGAAGCAACATCTGCAATGGATAATTTAACAGAAGAAAATGTAATGAAATCAGTTATGCAAAAAATGAAAGATAAAACTGTCATTGCCATTGCGCATAGATTAAATTCCATTGCAGGTTTTGACAGAATTATTCTCTTTAAAGAAGGGAGGATTGTTGGACAAGGTACTTTTGAAGAACTACTACATACAGATTCTTATTTTATGGACTTGTATAATGCGAATGTGAAATAATTGTTTTTTTAGATTGAAACTTGTAAAAATACAAAGGGGCTGTTGCTCTTGCACTTTTTTTATTGTTAGAGTAGCAGTCCCTTAGTGTATTTAAAGTTCAATAGGAGAGTATCCTAAAGTTTGTGTAAACCTCCAAACTGATGTAAGATAAAATTACTCAGTTTGGAGGTTATTTTTATGGCAAGAAGAAAAGACAGCCCACAAAAAGCAGCAATGAGAGAAATGATGCGTGACTATCTGAAAAATAATGATATCAGCATCAAAGATGGCACCGATGTTAACAGCATCATGCGTGACATGATGTCTGTCATTTTGGAAGGTGCTTTGGATGAAGAACTGGATGAAGAATTAGGGTATTCCAAGTATGACTATCGAAACAAAGAAACAGACAATAGTAGAAATGGACATTCCAGCAAAACCATGCACACCAGTTATGGAGATATGGATGTGGCAATTCCAAGGGATCGTAATGGGGATTATGAACCTCAGCTGATTAAAAAATATCAGAATTCCGTAACTCAGGACATGGAAGAAAAAATACTTTCCATGTATGCCAAGGGAATGACAACTGGAGACATTGAATCCCATATGCGTGAATTATACGATATTGATATTTCTGACAGCACAATCAGCCGGATCACAGACAAAATCCTGCCGATTGTAAAAGAATGGCAGGAACGCCCTCTGGAAGAAGTGTATGCTGTAGTATTTATGGATGCAATCCACTATCACGTCCGCAGTGAAGGACGTATTGTAAAACGTGCGGTTTACATTGCCCTTGGTATCGATATGAATGGGAAAAAAGATGTTCTTGGAATGTATGTTGGAGAAAACGAAAGTGCAAAGTTCTGGCTTTCTATCATCAATGGATTAAAAAACAGAGGCGTTGAGGATATCCTGATTGCATGCGTTGATGGTTTAAATGGATTTCCACAGGCAATCGAGGCTGTTTATCCAAAAACAGAGATTCAGCAGTGTATCATCCATCAGATCCGTAATTCAACGAAGTTTGTTTCATACAAAGACATCAAAAAACTGATGGCTGATCTGAAGCTTGTATATGCAGCTCCAACGGAAGAAACAGCTTTAGATGAGTTAGAATTGTTCAAAGATAAATGGGATTCCAAGTACCCAAAGATTTATAAATCCTGGCATGATAACTGGGCTACGTTGTCCACTTATTTCAAGTACCCAGAGGCGGTAAGACGTCTGATTTATACCACAAATGCGATTGAAGGATTCAACCGCCAGCTCCGGAAAGTAACCAAAAGCAAGACGGTTTTCCATCGGATGATAGCCTTTTAAAAATGCTGTATCTTGCGACTATGGACATTACCAAGAAATGGACAGGACACCGACAGGATTGGGGACAGATCCATTCCCAGCTTGAAATTTATTTTGAAGAACGTCTGGCAGGACGGAACCTGTAAAGCAGTCAATTTTAGGCAGGTTTTATTGACATGCCTAAAAACTACTGTATATGCAGATATGGGCAGAATCCGGAAAATCGGCTCTGCCCATTTGTAACTATTCACAAATCTTATATCAGTTTTAACGTTTACACAAAACTTGAAACGGTCTCTTCAATAGAGTTTTCTGCGTCTACACATATCTGCATAGTTCCATCCAGATATAGTTTTGCATATTCAAGAGGTTCATCAATAGCAAGAGCATTTAATGCACACTGAGAGCATGGTGTAGTTTTAATACCATCTTCTGCCTTGTTGCAGTCAATACGGAGCATATATCCGGCACAGGTGTAAATGTCTATGCTATTCCGGTACATATTGTATTCAGCGTAAATAATATTCATATCGTGTCTCCTTCAAATCAATTAATCAAAATAAGAAATTCAGAAGCATTTCAATCAGTTCACCATGTCAGTTTCATTTTGTGTTATACTGTGTAATATGATTTTGTTTTCCTTGCTTTTTCCCTTACCAGAGTCCGTAAACACTGATGGAACGATATAACACAAGGGAATATATAAGGGAAAGCTTACCTGCCACAAGCTTAGTATTTTCAATGGTTTGAGAAATTTGATAACAAAATATAACAGTTATTAAATTCCTTAGAATAGCTGAAATCTCAATCGTTGTTTGTCTAAAAGGAAAATTCATAATCATATTAATCATTTCGATGTTCTTGTCCCCAAAGACAGAAAGCATCTAATACAGGTTCTAAGGATTTTCCACGTTCAGAAAGACTATACTCAACTCGTGGCGGAATTTCCCATAATCTTTGCGGATAATAAGACCATCGGATTCTAATTCTTTTAATGCTTTTGACAATGATCGGAAAGTTGCTGTTTCCATCTTACGCTGAAGTTCATTATACCTTGTTGGACCATCTAATTGCAGACAATAAAGGATAGGAAGTTTATATTTCCCGTCAACCAAAGACTTTGTATAGTAAAAACCAGTATTTTTAATACCATCTATCGCAAAACGACGTTGTTCATGTATTTGATTATTTGACATAATAACTCTCCTCGCACTATATTTAGATATAGTATATGTTCTAAAATATCGTACTTGTTGTTGGTATATCCTCATGATACGATATATGCAGTAACGAATCAAGTGAAATGGAGATGAATGGGATGAAACATAAAGTTAAAGTAACAGTATTAGATAAAAAACTCTATCCAGAATTACAGCAACAGTATTGTGATAATCCAATTTCGGTGCCTGTCCTTGTTACAATGTGGGAGATGAATTTATTTTACCGGGATGAGGAAAGAGATGATTTCTGGCACATAGGATTGAATACCCTGGTAAAGACCAGTGGTGATGCAGATACCGTTGCAGGTGGTCCGAAAATGCCATTCTGTTCTGAGGCATGGGATGCAATTTCACGCTATATTTATACCGGATTACAAGGCGGTTCCATTATGAAGGGCTGGATGAAGAAGGAAAATGAAATGATTACCTGTTGTTCGGATGGAACAAGACCTGTCATTTTAAGATTGAAAGAATTGATTATGAGGAGAAAGAATAGCAAATGAACGAAATCATTAAAGCAATGGAAGAACGCAGAAGCATTCGCAAATTTAAGCCGGATATGCCAGCAAAGAAGATCTGCAACAGATTGTCGAAGCTGGATTATATGCTGCAAATGGCATGGGAAAACAGGCAACCATCACAATTGCGGTAACAAACAAAGAACTTCGAGACAGATTATCAGCAATCAATGCAAAGATAGGCGGCTGGAAAGAAGGATTTGATCCATTTTATGGAGCACCCGCTATTTTAATTGTATTGGCAGACAAAAACTGGGCAAACAGAGTTTATGACGGAAGTCTGGTCATGGGAAATATGATGCTTGCAGCACATTCTCTTAATCTTGGAAGTATCTGGATTCACAGAGCTAAGGAAGAATTTGAACTTCCGGAATATCAGGAATTATTAAAAGAACTTGGGGTAGACGGAGAGTGGGAAGGAATAGGTCATTGTGCCGTTGGATATATTGACGGTGAGATTCCTAAGGCTGCAAAAAGGAAAGATAACCGGGTATTTTGGGTTGAATGACAACTTCTGGTTTCCAAACTGAGAAATTCACGTTTGACGGAGTAATGGATATGAAAATCAGAGAAGTGAATGAGAATAAAAAGCAATTTATAGCATTATTGTTATTAGCTGATGAGCAGGAAAATATGGTTGATCGCTATCTTGAAAAGGTACTATGTATGTACTTGAAGATGGTGATAAAAGCTGAATGTGTTGTCACCGATGAAGGTAACGAAATACTTGAAATCAAGAATATTGCAGTCAATCCGGAAAATCAGGAAAGGGCTATGGCAAAGCACTAATTGATTTTCTTGCCGGTAAATATGCAGATGAATATTCTGTTTTGCAGGTTGGAACAGGTGATAGTCCATTGACGATACCATTTTATGAAAAATGTGGATTTGTTCGGTCTCACAAGATTCCGAATTTCTTTACGGACAATTATGACCACCCAATCTATGAGGGCGGTGTACAACTAATAGATATGGTATATTTGCAAAGATGTTTATAGAAGGTATCGGATATGCACTGCATGAGTGATGCATATTTAGCGGATGAATTAGAACAGGAATATAACAAATAAGCTTTCGGAATCTTGAGCTTCTCACCAAATCCATCGGTCGGATGGACTTTGAACCTAAAGCGGAATAGCGTTTTACTGCTGAAATAAGGGACATAGAACCGAGGAGGACTATTTTGAGAACATACGAGAATAAAGATGAACTTAAGAACGAGATAAATAAAAGTTTTGCAAAGTACATTTCAGAATTCGATATTATTCCAGAATCATTAAAAGATAAGAGAGTTGAGGAAGTTGACAGAACTCCGGCAGAAAATCTTGCTTATCAGGTTGGCTGGACAACGCTTGTTATTAAATGGGAATCTGATGAAAGAAAGGGTCTTCATGTCAAGACTCCTTCAGATAATTTTAAGTGGAATCAACTTGGCGAATTATATCAATGGTTTACAGATACATATGCCCATCTTTCGCTTCAGGAGCTGAAAGACATGCTGAATGAGAATATTAATTCGATTTATGAAATCATTGACTCATTAAGCGATGAAGAGTTATTCGAGCCACATATGAGAAAGTGGGCCGATGAAGCAACCAAAACAGCGGTCTGGGAAGTATACAAGTTTATACATGTTAATACGGTTGCTCCGTTCGGAACTTTCAGAACTAAGATTAGGAAATGGAAAAAGATTGTACTATAACAATCGTTGTTTATCAAGCTTTTTAATTTTGAAAATTTCTTTGAAAAACTATTGACTCCTACGTAACGTAATAGTTTAGAGTATGCTTATCGAGAGGAGGAAATGACAATGATGACGGTGAATGAAGTAAGTAAATTAACAGGAGTGAGTATACGCACTCTGCAGTATTACGATACCATTGGACTCTTAAAACCTATTGAATATACAGAGTCAGGTTATAGGTTGTATGACGATACATCCTTGGAAAGGCTGCAACAAATTTTACTGTTTAAAGAATTGGAATTTTCACTTAAGGAGATTAAAAAGATAATCGATGCTCCTAACTTTGACAGGAACAAAGCATTAGAGCAGCAGATTGAATTGCTTACGATGAAAAAGGAGCATCTTGAAAATCTTATTAGTTTCGCTCGAGGAATAAAAGGAATAGGAGTGAAATATATGGATTTTAAAGTATTTGATACAAGAAAGATTGATGAGTATTCTAAACGAGCAAAAGAACAATGGGGACAAACCTCTGAGTTCAAAGAGTTTGAAGAGAAAACAAAGAACTGGACGAAAGATGACGAAGCTACTGCCGCAAATGAGTTTATGCAATTGTTTGTTGAATTTGGACAAATGAAGGAAATGAATCCGGCAGATGAGCAGGTGCAGTTGCAGGTAAGGAAACTTCAGGATTACATTACGAATCATTTTTATACATGTTCTGATAAGATTTTATGTGGTCTTGGAAGAATGTATGCTGGTGGAGGAGAATTTACGGAAAATATTGACAATGTTGGTGGTACAGGCACAGCGGAGTTTGCAAGTAAAGCCATTGATATATTTTATATGAGCAGAAAATAACTGCAAGTTTGTAGAATTAAGAAAATCGGTATTTTTGAGGAGATAGATATAAAATGACCTTCCAATTAGTTTGTATAGAACCAAAAGAATTAACGCAATACAAGTCTGATATGCAGGAAGCATTTCAGAAAGGTTTTGAAGATGCTTTCGGGAAAACAGATGCTGTTATTCTGCCTGAAAAGGACATTGACCAGTCGGTGAATGCGGAGGGGTCTGCTGTCTATAAAGCTGTTGTCGATGGAGAAATGGTGGGCGGTGCAGTTGTTATTATCAACGAGAGTACACAGCATAACCATCTTGACCTGCTTTTTGTAAAGAACGGAGTTCAGAGCAAAGGTATCGGTAAGAAGATATGGTTTGAATTGGAACGGATATATCCGAACACGAAAGTATGGGAAACCTGTACGCCGTACTTTGATAAGCGCAACATTCATTTTTATGTGAATGTCTGCGGCTTTCATATTACAGAGTTTTTTAATGAAAAACATCCTATGCCGGATACACCGGACGATTTTGTCGGTGATGGCAATGAGGGAATGTTTGCGTTTAAGAAGCAAATGCGTTTATGAAATTCTTGTTTGAAAAATTGAGAAATCGTAAAATTGAAGAAATGCACAGTTCTCGGCTTATCGGGAGCTGTGCATTTTTGTAAATAAATATTTTTAATTAGCCGATTACGCCATCCTCTGCTGAAAAACGTTCCAGAGAATTTTCTTTTACCTGAATGCAGATATAAGTAATTCCGGAAATATCGGATGCAAAAAACTGACGCTTTGCAGCAGGTGCGATTTTTAGCCAGTCTCCAGTTGAAAGGCTGATTTCTTCTCCATCAATTATGGCTTTGCCGTTGCCTGAAAGAAAAGTCAGTTGGAAAAGAAATGGGAAGCTTGTTTCGGGAGTTTGTCATAGGTGTTATTTATATTTACTTTCGTGCTAATATACATTATTATATTAGCATGAAAGGAGATCCTATATGACTCAGTTTGAAAAATTAGATTTGTTGTTGCGTGAATGTGGAGGGACAATTCAGACATTTCAAGTTCTAAATAATGGAATTAGTAAGTCTGTGTTTTATGCATATGTGAAGGAACGAGGATTAGAACAAGCTGCTCATGGTGTGTATGTATCGCCGGATACGTGGACAGATGCAATGTACCTTTTGCATTTACGTTGTGGTCAAGCTGTATTTTCTCATGAAACTGCATTGTTTTTTCATGATTTAACGGACAGAGAGCCTTTGAAATACACCATAACAGTAAGAAGTGGATATAATCCGAGCCGTTTGCAGAAAGACGGTTTTCAAGTGTATACAGTAAAAAAGGATTTACATGAAATAGGGATCACAACTATGCAGACATCATTCGGACATTCCGTTCCCGTTTATGACATGGGAGAGAACAATTTGTGATCTGCTTCGTAGCAGAAAAAATGTTGAAATGCAGGTCTTTCAAGACGCATTGAAACAATATGCAAAACGTAAGGATAAAAACTTACGGATGCTTATGAAATACGCAGCTATGTTTCATGTTGAAAACATACTTAGACCATATTTGGAGGTGTTACTTTAGATGATAACAACGGCAAGACAATTAAAGGATTTAATTCGTAATATGTCAAAGAAAAAATCCGCAGATGCACAGATTTTGATGCGGAATTATATCAATCCCCCTGGACGATGGTGTCTCGTTTCGGATCAAACGGATATCAGAAATCATGGAAGAAGCAGATTATCCTGGGGTGTTCGTGTAAGCATGGAAACGAAATTTGATGGTGTAATTACCCCATTAAAGATTGATATTTCTACAGGAGATATCATTACACCAAGAGAAATCAAGTACAACTTTAATCTTATGCTTGAAAATCGCACAATCGAGGTATGGGCATATAATTATGAAATCAATTCGCACATTATATGAAATTATATCAGAGAATATACACGGCGTATAAAAAAGATGGTTTACGAAAAATAGCAAAAGGCTGTTTTGATATCATCTTTCTTGACTGCAACTTGCCTGATGGAACAGGATTTTCATTTTGTGTTATAATATGTTATCAGATTTTTTTGCCCTTGTATTTTCCCTTATCAGAGTTTGTAAACACTGGTGGGACGATATAACACAAGGGAATATATAAGGGAAAGCTCACTTGTCACAAACGTAGTGTTTTCAATAGTTTGTGACAGGTGAAATCTCAATCGAAATTTGAGGTGGTAAAAATGGAAACAAAAATGGCGTATGGTAACACAAAATTAAACAGAGATGTTATTAAATATATAGCCATGTTGACTATGTTGTTGAATCATATTTCACAAGTCTTTATGAAATCAGGATATTTTCTGTCGGAGCTATTTCTGGACATAGGGTACTTTACAGCAATTACAATGTGTTACTTTCTTGTAGAGGGCTTTCAATATACTCATTCAAAAAAGAATTATGCTATTAGACTGCTAATATTTGCCTTGATTTCTGAAATCCCATATTGTATGGCGTTTACAACAAATGAAGTGTTAGAATTTCAAGGTTTGAATATGTTATTTACATTGCTGATATGTTTTATGATTCTGATTGTGAATGATAAAGTATCAAATAAATTTTTAAAAGATATATGTATCTTGGGATTGATAGTACTTTCTTTATTCTGCGACTGGGCATTATTGGCACCAATATTTACACTGTTGTTTATATGGAGTAGAGGATTAAGAAATAAGATGAAATATACATTCATTATTTCAATGTTGTTATTTGGACTTTTTAATTTTGCAGGTGGTATTGGAAGATTTTCGCTTGGTACAAATATTGCTTATGCATTAGGAAGTATGTCAGGAATTGCTCTTGCAGGAATTGTAATTTTATATTTCTATAATGGCAAGCGAATGGAAAAGGGGAAAGTATTCTCCAAGTGGTTTTTCTATTTATTTTATCCTGTGCATCTTCTCATATTAGGTTTGATTAGAATTTATTGTTTATAAATTAACTTCCAAATTGACGGAGTGATGGATATGAAAATCAGAGAAGTGAATGAGAATAAAAAGCATTTTATATCATTATTGTTATTAGCTGATGAGCAGGAAAATATGATTGATCGCTATCTTGAAAAAGGAACTATGTATGTGCTTGAAGATGGTGATGTAAAAGCTGAATGTGTTGTCACTGATGAATATTCTGTTTTGCAGGTTGGAACAGGTGATAGTCCATTGACGATACCATTTTATGAAAAATGTGGATTTGTTCGGTCTCATAAGATTCCGAATTTCTTTACGGACAATTATGACCACCCAATCTATGAGGGTGGTGTACAACTAATAGATATGGTATATTTGCAAAGATGTTTATAGAAGGTCTGTTCCGGTAGAAAGGAAAACAAATTGTACCTATAAATCGATGCTTGGAGAGGTGATTATTTTGGAACAGATTATTGAATATATAAAGCGAAACTAAAATCCTATTTCTGTCATCCTTTATGGTCCGTATGCTGACGGAACAAATAATCTGAACAGTGATTTTGTACAAATCTTTGATGGCAAGATTACTGTAGATAGCAATGAACGAGGAAAAGCACTTCAAGTGAAAGTGATTTCACATATACAGAACCGTCCCCAAAAATCAAAAGCAGAAATTGATGCAATATCCTTATTTTGGTCCGAAAAAGACATTGAAATGGATGGAGCAAAATCACCCTATTGCATTTGTTCATTATAAAACAGCACTTGAGGATTTCAGCGTGGATAGTTTGAAAAACTGGATTACATATATAAAAAATGCAAATGATACATTCTGACAGATTTAAGTTGGCTTATGATAACGTTCAGTTGCTGCTGAAATAAGGGATAGAGAATCGTGGAGGACTATTTTGAGAACATACGAGAATAAAGATGAACTTAAGAACGAGATAAATAAAGTAAAAATAATTTTTTTTGATATTGATGGAACATTGCTAGAGATGGGAAAAACAGAGATAACACCGAATATGAGGAAGGCGTTATGTTCATTAAAACAAAATGGTATTAAAATATGTATCGCAACAGGGCGTCCGTTTGTTACCATACCAATGTTTGAAGGGATTGTATTTGATGCGATTTTGGCATTCAATGGTTCTTTTTGCGTTGCAGGGGATCAAGTAGTGGCAAAATGTCCTATTCCGAAAGAAGATGTAAAAAAAATTATTGAAAATGCAAAAAGAATGGAAAGACCTGTTTCTATTGCAACTGCGGAAGAAATTGTTGCAAATGGAAGTGATAAAGATTTAGAAGATTATTTTGCGATTGCGCACCATAGGGTGAATGTATCCGAAAAATTTGAAGAATATGTGGAAAAAGATGTTTTTCAAATTATGTTGGGATGTGACTTAGAAGAACGCAAGTATATATTAGAGGGAACGAAAAATGCCAAATTAGCAGCGTGGTGGGATAGAGCCATAGATATTATTCCAAAAGAAGGTGGAAAAGGAACTGCGATTGAACAGGTTCTTGCACATTATAAATTCTCAAAGGAAGAAGCCATAGCGTTTGGAGATGGAGAAAATGATATTGATATGTTACTATCCGTTGGAAAAGGGATTGCAATGGGAAATGCAGCTGAAAAAGTGAAAGAAATTGCGGCTGATATTTGTGAAAGCGTGACAGATGACGGGATTTATTATTATCTGAAAAGCCAGAAGCTGATAAATGAGTAAAAGATAGGTGGAAAATAATTTCAAATAAGAGAATAGTACCTGTCAAAGAATCTTTGCGTAACGATATATGCAATGTAAGGTGTTGATTGCTTTACTTTGAACATTATTTTTTAGATAATAGTATTTGAAGGAGGACATAATATTATGAATATAGGAAATCAAATATTAAACATCCGTAAAGAAAATCAATTGTAGATTTTTTTATAGGTGCAGGAACAGGAATTGTTGTATCTTGTTTATTTTCCCCGGATTCATCGATAAGAACTACAGCTATTATTGTTGGAATTATAATGATAGGTATAGGCTGGTATAAAAAGTCAAAGAATGATAAAAAGATATTTCAATATATGAAAGAACAGAATAATTTTGAAAAAAAACATTGACCTTGTAGTTTGTACAGGGTTTAGAATCCATGCTGTAAAACGAAAACATGGAGGAAAAAGAATGAATATTAAAGAAGTCGAGAAGGTTACAGGAATTTCAAGCCAAAATATTAGGTTCTATGAAAAAAGCGGACTGGTACATCCGGACCGTAATGAAGAGAATGGGTATCGTGAGTATGATACAAATGATATCAGAATACTAAAACTCATAAAGATGTTTCGCATGATCGATATGCCGATTGAGCAGATCAAGCTTATATTGTCTGAGAATCACAAACTGCCCCAGCTATTGAATGAGCAGGAGAAAATGTTAGAGCAGAAGCTGGAAAATACAAGATATGCAATTAGAGTATGTGAACATTTGAAGGAAATATGCAGCTCAGTAGAAGATATTGATGCAGATTTGTATCTAAGCCAGATGGAAGAAGAATCAGATCATTACTTCGATAATTGGAAATCTGATTACAAGGATGTAGTGAAGTATGAGCATGAACGCGTATTTACATTTGTTCCGGAAGAGGAAGTGACGGACAGATATACTTTTGAAAATGCATTATATGCGTATGCTATGGAAAAGAATAAGCATATAACAATAACAAAAAGAGGAATGTATCCGGAATTTGTCATGGACGGAGTAGAATATAAAGCGGAGCGAAATTACACTGTGATTGCACCTATCCCAACAGCAGTCATTCGCTGTACAAGAAAGGATGCTCCTGAAAAAGAAGAAAAGTACAGACATGGCAGAAAGAAATGGATAAGAATATTACGCATATGCTGGCCGGCTGTGACAGGAACTCTTTTATTGATATTTTTATGGGGAAATGTATTGTTTTCAAATACAGAGGGAAGAATTGCTTTGCTTGTTATCTTGATAGTGCTTTTGGCAATGTCTGTCCGTAATTACTTATTATATTGGAATTTAGATTAAGAATTACTTACGGAGTAATGTTCACAAAGATATATGCAGGATCAATACCAGTCTGAAAGGAAGCAACGGTTACCGGTAAAATAAAATATAGAAAATAGGGATTGACAAATAAATAGAAATTTAGTAATATGTTAAATGCGTCACAGACGTAACGAACAACATCATATTGACAATTATGAACTTTGGAGAAATACTCAAGTGGCCGAAGAGGTGCCCCTGCTAAGGGTATAGGTCGGGTAACCGGCGCGAGGGTTCAAATCCCTCTTTCTCCGCTCTTATTTGCAATATATGTTGTTCGAATTTTTTTGAAAAAGTTGTTGACAAACGACAGACGATTTGATAAAATATCAAAGCTGTCAAAAACGACAACACATCAGCTCGGAAGAGTTGAAAAAGAAAAATAAAAAAGTTGTTGACAAACACTTCTGAATGTGATAATATATCAGAGTTGCTAAAAACAACAAAGAACATTGATAACTGAACAGTGAATAACCTTGAAAGATTCATAAGAGAATAATTCAAGTCATCGAAAGATGAACGAACAGCTTTTAATAAAGCAAACCTTAAAAACAGTAAAACCTGAATCAAGATTCCGGTAGGAACTTGTTTCTGATTTGGAAAAGCCAGATATTCTGGTCTGGATATCAAACTAAAGTTTGAAAACTTTTAACATGAGAGTTTGATCCTGGCTCAGGATGAACGCTGGCGGCGTGCTTAACACATGCAAGTCGAACGAAGCACTTTAATCGATTTCTTCGGATTGAAATTTTAGTGACTGAGTGGCGGACGGGTGAGTAACGCGTGGGTAACCTGCCTCACACAGGGGGATAACAGTTGGAAACGGCTGCTAATACCGCATAAGCGCACAGTACCGCATGGTACGGTGTGAAAAACTCCGGTGGTGTGAGATGGACCCGCGTCTGATTAGCTAGTTGGCAGGGCAACGGCCTACCAAGGCGACGATCAGTAGCCGACCTGAGAGGGTGACCGGCCACATTGGGACTGAGACACGGCCCAAACTCCTACGGGAGGCAGCAGTGGGGAATATTGCACAATGGGGGAAACCCTGATGCAGCGACGCCGCGTGAGCGAAGAAGTATTTCGGTATGTAAAGCTCTATCAGCAGGGAAGAAGAAATGACGGTACCTGACTAAGAAGCACCGGCTAAATACGTGCCAGCAGCCGCGGTAATACGTATGGTGCAAGCGTTATCCGGATTTACTGGGTGTAAAGGGAGCGCAGGCGGAAGGCTAAGTCTGATGTGAAAGCCCGGGGCTCAACCCCGGTACTGCATTGGAAACTGGTCATCTAGAGTGTCGGAGGGGTAAGTGGAATTCCTAGTGTAGCGGTGAAATGCGTAGATATTAGGAGGAACACCAGTGGCGAAGGCGGCTTACTGGACGATAACTGACGCTGAGGCTCGAAAGCGTGGGGAGCAAACAGGATTAGATACCCTGGTAGTCCACGCCGTAAACGATGAATACTAGGTGTCGGAAAGCACAGCTTTTCGGTGCCGCCGCAAACGCATTAAGTATTCCACCTGGGGAGTACGTTCGCAAGAATGAAACTCAAAGGAATTGACGGGGACCCGCACAAGCGGTGGAGCATGTGGTTTAATTCGAAGCAACGCGAAGAACCTTACCAAGTCTTGACATCCTTCTGACCGGACAGTAATGTGTCCTTTCCTTCGGGACAGAAGTGACAGGTGGTGCATGGTTGTCGTCAGCTCGTGTCGTGAGATGTTGGGTTAAGTCCCGCAACGAGCGCAACCCTTATCCCCAGTAGCCAGCGGTTCGGCCGGGCACTCTGAGGAGACTGCCAGGGATAACCTGGAGGAAGGTGGGGATGACGTCAAATCATCATGCCCCTTATGACTTGGGCTACACACGTGCTACAATGGCGTAAACAAAGGGAAGCGAGACCGTGAGGTGGAGCAAATCCCAAAAATAACGTCTCAGTTCGGACTGTAGTCTGCAACCCGACTACACGAAGCTGGAATCGCTAGTAATCGCAGATCAGAATGCTGCGGTGAATACGTTCCCGGGTCTTGTACACACCGCCCGTCACACCATGGGAGTTGGAAATGCCCGAAGTCAGTGACCCAACCGCAAGGAGGGAGCTGCCGAAGGCAGGTTCGATAACTGGGGTGAAGTCGTAACAAGGTAGCCGTATCGGAAGGTGCGGCTGGATCACCTCCTTTCTAAGGAAATCGAGTAGAGATTGTTCACTGTTGAGTTATTAATGAAAGTTAATAACAAACGGAAGTTTCGAAGAAACTTCTAAAGCATGGAGCGCCAATGCGCGAGATGCAGTTTTCTGGTGGCGATGCGCTTTTGGGAAACACCCGTCCACATCCCGAACACGATGGTTAAGACGAAAGCGGCCGATGATACTATACTGGTGACGGTATGGGAAAGCAGGTGGCTGCCAGATTAACAAAAATATCACAGCTATGCAGGCTGATGATCTTATATAGAACGGGCACGCGAGTGCTAACCTAGACCAGCAGGGAAGTGCTGTTTTAGATAGAACTGGTTTTACCAGTGATCAGAGGATTCAAAAGATTGAGGCTTCTGATGACTGATAAAGATTCAGTCAGGAAGTTACGAAGTAACTTCGAATGGCTCTGCAAAGCAGAGACTGTGTGTACATTGAAAACTTCATACAGAGATAAGTATTGAGAAAAATATCTGTGAAAACATTTATTTAATCAAGACATCCGAGAAAACAAATAACCAAACGTAAACATAGTTGAAATAACTAATTACAAGCTTTTTAAAAAGCAGACCCCATTTCAAACGCTATTGAAATGGTAAAAGAGAGGTCAAGCAAAAAAGAGCGCAGGGTGGATGCCTTGGCACTAAGAGCCGAAGAAAGACGTGATAAGCTGCGAAAAGCTGCGGGGAGGAGCAAATATCCACTGATCCGCAGATGTCTGAATGGGGAAACCCGCATGAGCAACCACCTCATGCATCCATACGCCAATCCATAACGTATGGAAGGGAACCGCCTGAACTGAAACATCTAAGTAGGGCGAGGAAGAGAAAGAAAATTTTTCGATTTCCAAAGTAGCGGCGAGCGAAATGGAAAGAGGCCAAACCGGAGTGCGTGCACTCCGGGGTTCGGACCGCATTTAAGATTCAGTGAATCCAGCAGAAAGGTTTTGGGAAAGCCTGCCGGAGAGGGTGAAAGCCCCGTAAGCGAAAGAGGAACTGACTGAGCGGTATCCAGAGTACATCGAGACACGAGAAACCTTGATGGAATGAGCGGGGACCACCCCGTAAGCCTAAATACTCCTTAGTGACCGATAGCGCATAGTACTGTGAAGGAAAGGTGAAAAAGACCCGGGAGAGTGAAAGAGAACCTGAAACCCTGTGTTTACAAGCTGTGGGACATCTTTACATGATGAACCGCGTACTTTTTGTAGAACGGTCCGGCGAGTTGCGGATGCCGGCAAGGTTAAGCACTTAAGGTGTGGAGCCGAAGGGAAACCAAGTCTGAAGAGGGCGCATATAGTCAGTATCCGCAGACCCGAAACCGGGTGATCTACCCATGTCCAGGTTGAAGTTGCCGTAAAAGGCAATGGAGGACCGAACGCACATCCGTTGAAAAGGGTGGCGATGAGGTGTGGGTAGGAGAAATTCCAATCGAACCCGGAGATAGCTGGTTCTCCTCGAAATAGCTTTAGGGCTAGCCTCGTTTTAGTCTTATGGAGGTAGAGCACTGAATTTCCGCGGGGGCGTCAAAGCTTACCAAAGAATATCAAACTCCGAATGCCATGTAGATGATGAACGGGAGTCAGACTGCACGAGATAAGTTGGGCAGTCAAAAGGGAAAGAGCCCAGACCGCCAGCCAAGGTCCCAAAGTGTGTGTTAAGTGGAAAAGGATGTGGGATCTCCAAGACAACTAGGATGTTGGCTCAGAAGCAGCCACACATTCAAAGAGTGCGTAACAGCTCACTAGTCGAGAGGTCCTGCGCCGAAAATGTCCGGGGCTGAAACACAACACCGAAGCTGCGGAATTGCGAATGCAATTGGTAGAGGAGCATTCTTAATACCGACGAAGCTGTACCGGAAGGAGCAGTGGAGGGATAAGAAGAGAGAATGCCGGAATGAGTAGCGAGAGAGAGGTGGGAATCCTCTCGGCCGAATATCCAAGGTTTCCAGAGTAAAGCTGATCTGCTCTGGGTAAGTCGGGGCCTAAGGCGAGGTCAAAAGACGTAGCCGATGGACAACAGGTTTAGATTCCTGTACCGCATATAAACAGAACTGTGGGGACGCATAGGGGAGAGCATGGGCCGGGAATGGAAATACCGGTGCAAGCGAAGGAGGTGTGCAGCCGGCAAATCCGCTGCATGAGCCGAAAGCGTGACGCGGAGCGAAATGAAAGTAGCGAAGCATGTGAGCCCTGTGCCGAGAAAAGCCGCTATAGCTTTATATGTGCCCGTACCGTAAACCGACACAGGTGGATGAGGAGAGAATCCTAAGGCCGGCGGAAGAAGTATTGTTAAGGAACTCGGCAAAATGACCCCGTAACTTCGGGAGAAGGGGTGCCCATGAAAGTGGGCCGCAGAGAATAGGCTCAAGCAACTGTTTAGCAAAAACACAGGTCTATGCGAAACCGAAGGTGAAGTATATGGGCTGACGCCTGCCAGTGCTGGAAGGTTAAGAGGAGAGGTTAGCGCAAGCGAAGCTTTGAATTTAAGCCCCAGTAAACGGCGGCCGTAACTATAACGGTCCTAAGGTAGCGAAATTCCTTGTCGGGTAAGTTCCGACCCGCACGAAAGGCGTAATGATTTGAGCACTGTCTCGACAATACATCCGGTGAAATTGAAGTACCAGTGAAGATGCTGGTTACCCGCGCCAGGACGGAAAGACCCCATGGAGCTTTACTCCAGTTTGGTACTGGGATTCGGTACTGCACGTACAGGATAGGTGGGAGACTTTGAAACTTGAACGCCAGTTTGAGTGGAGTCGCTGTTGGGATACCACCCTGCAGTATGGGTTTCTAACCAGTCACCGTGATCCGGTGATGGGACAATGCCAGGCGGGAGTTTGACTGGGGCGGTCGCCTCCGAAAGGGTATCGGAGGCGCTCAAAGGTTCCCTCAGAATGGTCGGAAACCATTTGAAGAGTGCAAAGGCAGAAGGGAGCTTGACTGCGACACCGACGGGTGGAGCAGGTAGGAAACTAGGACTTAGTGATCCGGTGGCATAAAGTGGGATTGCCATCGCTCAACGGATAAAAGCTACCCTGGGGATAACAGGCTTATCACTCCCAAGAGTTCACATCGACGGAGTGGTTTGGCACCTCGATGTCGGCTCATCGCATCCTGGGGCTGTAGCAGGTCCCAAGGGTTGGGCTGTTCGCCCATTAAAGCGGTACGCGAGCTGGGTTCAGAACGTCGTGAGACAGTTCGGTCCCTATCCGGCGCGGGCGGAGGATATTTGAGAGGAGCTGTCCTTAGTACGAGAGGACCGGGATGGACGGACCACTGGTGTATCTGCTGTCGGCCAACGGCATGGCAGAGTAGCCAAGTCCGGAAGGGATAAACGCTGAAGGCATCTAAGCGTGAAGCCCCCCTCAAGATGAGATATCCCTCACATAAGTGAGTAAGATCCCTTGAAGACTACAAGGTAGATAGGGCAGAGGTGGAAGTGTGGCAACACATGGAGCTGACTGTTACTAATCGATCGAGGGCTTGACCAAAAAACTCGGAATCTGTATGAAGTTTTGAATGTACAAAAAATAACTTACAAAGTATTGCAATTTTAACAGTTATGATATATAGTAATTAAGTGACGTACCAATCTACGTCATTTTCTGTACTACGGAGTTGTTAGTAACTATATATTCCTCGATAGCTCAATGGTAGAGCGCACGGCTGTTAACCGTGATGTTGTAGGTTCGAGCCCTACTCGGGGAGCTCAATGAATAATCGGCTCCGTGGTCAAGCGGTTAAGACATCGCCCTTTCACGGCGGTAACACGGGTTCGATTCCCGTCGGAGTCACTTGCAGTGATGCATAATTTAATAATATGGCGACATAGCCAAGCGGTAAGGCGTGGGTCTGCAACACCCTGATCACCAGTTCGAATCTGGTTGTCGCCTCTTAAGAATCCATAGCAATGTGGGTTCTTTTTTCATTTTATGAAGCATAAAAAAGAAAGAAAGGTGTTTGCCAGAATTAGGCAAGGCGGAAAAAATGATAGAAATTTTAAAAGCAATATTATTTGGTATTGTGGAAGGTATTACAGAATGGCTTCCAATCAGCAGCACAGGACATATGATCCTTCTAAATGAGATTGTATCACTAAATGTTTCTGATGAATTTTACAGTATGTTTGAAGTCGTGATCCAGCTTGGAGCGATTATTGCTGTCGTGATTTTATTCTGGAATCAGATCTGGCCTTTTGGTAGGAAAAATAATAAAGAACCATTGGCAAAAAATGGAGCAGGTGCGTATATAAAATGGGATATATTTAAACTGTGGTTTCACATTTTAGTATCCTGTGTACCGGCTGCAATTGTAGGTGTACTTTTTGATGAGCAGTTGGAAGCATTATTTTACAATTACCAGACAGTAGCAATTATGTTGATCCTGTTTGGTGTAGCTTTTATTGTGATCGAGAATTATCACAAAGGAAAAAAGGCAAAGGTGAATACCCTTGTCGGAATTGATTATAAACTGGCATTCTGGATAGGAATGTTTCAGCTGATCGCAGCGATTTTTCCAGGAACATCCCGTTCCGGAGCAACAATTGTCGGAGCATTATTACTTGGGGTTTCCAGAACTGTTGCAGCGGAATATACATTTTTCCTTGCAATCCCGGTTATGTTTGGAGCCAGTCTTTTGAAAGGTGCAAAGTTTTTGATGAACGCAACTATGACTTCTCAGGAAGGTGTAATCCTTGTGGTGGGAATGATTGTTGCATTTGCAGTGTCGCTCGTTGTAATTAAATTTTTAATGGGATATATTAAGAAACACGATTTCAAAGTGTTTGGATGGTACCGTATCATTCTTGGTGTCATCGTGTTATTATGCGGATTTGCCGGCTTTATCGGATAAAATACCGCATACCGTAAGTTTTGTTATTAACCGTATTGGAAGGATAATAGATACCGTTTTCCTCTGCAATAAAGAAGCCGCATTTTTTGTGGGTTGCGAGGGAGGCGGTATTTGTTTTACTTACACAATCACGGATATCAACAGAACCCTGCTGATGAAGATGTGTTATCATTTCATTTAAAAGTTCGGAGGCATATCCCTTTTTTCGGTATTTGGGGTGGTGTCTCTAAAGCTTCCAGATAATAAAAATCATTTATTTTACTTAATCTGGCGGCACTTACAAGCATATTGTCTTTTTCCAGAACATAATAAGTATTTTCCGGCAAAGTAAAAAAATCCTGCAAAAAGCAGACAAAGGAATCCTCTTCCTGTTGGATTGCGGTAGTTAAGTCAGTTGCATCCGGATGTTTTTCTCTGGCGTTTTCCATACAACCTTCTATATATATTTCATGTACGAGAGTGTACATTTCTTCCTGTGTCATGGATTTGTATTCTTTTAACATGTCAAATGCTCCTATATGTTTTCCTGCTATTGTTATGAAAGATTTGAACTCTCTAATCAATGGTAAAAACAGTTCTATCTAAAACAGCACTATATTTACATGTTATCATGTCTGACAATTTGGTACAAGAATATGGGTGTAATAATTGTTAAATGAATAATGTTAACTAATAATAAAATACAGGTTGACAATCGAAACGATATTTTATAGAATAAGTGAGTATGAGCGAAGCGTTACTGGAACGAGGTACGCATAAACAGTAACACTATTTTTGCGTGTCAGACGTATTCACGGATAGACAGACAGTAGCTCAAATAAAAGTGTATGGAGAAGTTAACAATGAATGAGAAAAAGATATCAACATCAACGATTGCAATGATTGCTTTGATGACCGCAGTTACCTGTATTTTAGGACCATTATCAGTGCCAATCGGACCGGTTCCTATTTCCCTGACAAATCTTGCAATCTATTTTACCGTAATATTGCTTGGATGGAAAAAAGGAACGGTGTCTTATGTGATTTATTTATTGATCGGCTTAGTTGGAGTTCCGGTGTTTTCAAGTTTTTCGGCAGGCCCAGCAAAGTTATTTGGACCGACAGGTGGTTATCTGATCGGATTTATTTTTCTGGCAATGATCAGTGGCTGGTTTATTGAGAAGTTTCCGGGAAAAAGAGTGATGTATTTTGTTGGAATGGTTTTAGGAACGGCAGTCTGTTATGCACTTGGAACAGCATGGCTTGCTTATGAGGCAGAAATGACATTCCAGGCAGCTTTGATGGCTGGTGTGATCCCATTTATAATTGGTGATATCGCAAAAATGATCGTGGCGATCATTGTAGCACCGATGATTAAGAATCCTTTAGTAAAAGCCGGATATATCAAATAAGAAGGTTTACATCATTAGAGGTACAACACAGTTGGTTTTCAATATCTAAAATTAATAAATTGCGCAAAGACAGGAGGTTGTCAGTGCATAGGCATATTCAGATGCATCATAGAGTGCGTCTGTGATAAAATGTGTTTATGTGTGATAACCTCTTGTTGTTTTGTGGAAAAAATGTATAAAATAATTTTTACATTGTGATGAGCAATTTCAAAGCCGAAAATATAGAGAACAGGAAAAACTATGAATCAGAAAGTTGTATTTTTAGATGTAGACGGAACAATTGTAAACGATAAAGGCATTATCCCGGAATCAACCCAAATTGCGATCAGAAAGGCGGTAGAGAACGGCCACAAACTGGTCGTGTGCAGTGGACGAAGTCTTTTTCAATTGCCGCAGATGTTATTGGATCTTGGATTCAGCGGAATGGTAACGGCGGCAGGAGCACAGGTGATCGCAGATGGAAAAGAAATTTATCATGCTGTCATTGATGAAGAACACAGAAAATTCATTGTAGATTATATGGAAAAAAATAATTTTGTTTACTGCTTCCAGACAGATGCAGGAGTTGTCATGAATAAACGGAGCGAACAGCAGATTTTAAATATTATGAGCGATATGGGAATCACGGAGGAGCATCTGCGTCAGCTTGTAGGAGAATTTTTTATTCAGGAAGATGTCTGGAATAATGAGAAGGAAGAAAAGCTGATCTATTATGATGCACCATTTGGAGTGGCGAGAGTGCATGCAGATCTGGAGCCTTATTTTGATGTAGTGGCACTAAGCCTGAGCGGGGCGGATGATTACTGTGGCGAAGTTGGAATCAACGGCATCCATAAAGCAACCGGGATGAAGCGTTATCTGGAATATGTGGGGATTCCCAGAGAGGACAGTATCGCAATCGGAGACGGTCCAAACGACCTGCAGATGATGGATTATGCCGGAATTGGCATTGCGATGGGGAATGCGAAAGAGGAAGTGAAAAAGAGAGCCGACATGGTAACATCACATATTGATGAAGATGGGCTTTACCATGCATTAGACAGGCTTGGACTCTTGAACTAATATCTTTTATGGATGAGGCTGTTTATTTGAGAAAAGAAGAACAGATCAAAAAACAGCGTTGGAGAATTTAATAATGAAAGAAAAAGTAATAGGCTTTATAAAAAAAGATACGGTATTATGCGTAGCAACAACACTTGCAATGGTATCCGCTTTTTTTGTAAAACCAACATTGAATTATGTAAACTATATTGATTTCCGCGTTTTGGGCATTTTATTAAGCCTGATGACGGTTATGGCAGGACTTCCAGAGAAATGGCTTGTTTGATATGATTGGAAGCAGCCTATTAAAAAGAACAAAAAATACAATGCAGTTATCGCTTGTGTTGGTCTTTTTTTTATGTTTTTTCTTTAGCATGTTTATTACGAATGACGTGTCATTGATTACATTTGTTCCTTTTGCAATGCTGACTTTGCGGAAATGTAATCAGGACAAAATTATTAATACCGGTAATCATAGTTCAGACACTCGCAGCCAATCTTGGAAGTATGCTGACACCTATTGGAAATCCGCAAAATTTATATCTTTACAATCTTGCAGAGATGAAAATGTCAACATTTATAGGAATAATAGGTCCATATACGTTAACATCCGGTATATTGCTGCTGTTATCCGTTGCTGTTGTATGCAGAAAAAAAGAGAAGATTGAATTTACACTCGAAGAAAATAACAGCGACCATGAAATTGAAAAAGAAAGGTTACATCTTCGAAGAAAAACACATCAAAAAAATGCAGTTTATCTGATTTTATTTCTGATGAGTCTGCTTGTCGTTGTGAGAGTATTGCCGTACTATGTGGCTTTCATTGTTGTGTTTGTGACGGTCTTTATCATGGACAGACAAGTGTTGAAAACGGTAGATTACAGTTTAATTCTCACATTTATCGCTTTTTTCATTTTTACTGGGAATATAGGAGAAATTGAGACAATCAGGAATGTGTTACAGGAGTTTGTGAGTGGCCGGGAAGTTGGAGTCGGTATCGCTGCAAGCCAGGTGATCAGTAACGTTCCAGCAGCCTTATTACTTTCTGGATTTACAAGGGATTATGCAAAATTATTAGTGGGTGTAAATATTGGAGGGCTTGGTACCTTGATTGCATCAATGGCAAGTCTGATCTCATATAAAATTTATGCACATCACTATAACGAACAGAAAGGAAAATATTTCAGGTGGTTTACGATTGCCAATGTGGGATATCTGGCAGTTTTGCTGGCCGTTTATGGACTGATCAGATGGATGTAAGATAAGCAGAGAAGGAGAATATTATTTCATAGATTTTGAATAATAAGATACGTTATGAGTGAAAAGAAATACAATAAAAATAGTTTACAGGGTACCGTGTATGTATTACTGTCAGCAATCTGTTTCAGTCTGGGCGGAGTGCTGATCAAATCGATTCCGTGGAATTCGTTGTCGATCAACATGGTGCGAAGCGTTTTATCATTTATTCTGATATTTGCTTATCAGAGAACACAGGGGAGAAAGTTTGTTTTTAACAAAATGGTGCTGCTTGGAGCGGTTTTAAATTTTGTCATGGCATTGACATTCGTGATGGCGACAAAGATGACAACCGCAGCAAATGCAATTGTACTGCAGTTTACAGAACCGGTCTTCTTTGATTTTGATCGTGTGGATCGTATACAGGCAAAAACCAAAAAAGGACGCAGTTTTAACCTGCATTCTTGTGTTATGTGGAATTTTCTGCTTCTTTTTTTTTGAATCGCTCAGCACAGGTGGAATGGCGGGAAATATCCTTGCAATTGTGTCGGGAGTGACTTACGCAGGCGTGTTTTTGATCAAAAAATTCCCGGGCGGAGATTTTGAATCGTCGCTTATGGTCTCTCATCTGATCAGTATTGTGGTGGGAATTCCATTTTTAATGCGAGAGACAGTGTTCACGCCAACCGTCTGGGGATATGTTCTGGTATTAGGAATTGTACAGTTCGGGTTGTCATATGTATTTTTATCCAGAGGATTAGATCGTGTTTCACCAGTGACAGCATCGCTGACTTCTACGATCGAACCGATTTTAAATCCTATCCTTGTAGCAATTTTTTGTGGAGAGACAATAGGTGTGTTGTCCATTTTTGGAGCGGTGCTTGTCATTGGCTCGGCGACTGTGTATAACTTGAGACAGGCGAAAGGCTAATGCTGTAATCCTGCATATAAAACTGCATAAGTTCTGTAAAAGAATACAAGAGGGATTGATATATTTGTGAGGACAAATTATAATTAGCGGAAGATGTAGAAAAAATAGATTTTATATGTAATAAAGGAAAAATATATGTTAACACGATTTAAGGAAAAATATATTGGCGATGCTGCATTTTACAAAAGGTATCTTTATCTTGCGTTGCCAATGATTTTACAAAATGCCATAACGAATCTGGTCAGTTTTCTGGATAACATTATGGTAGGACAGTTGGGAACCGAGCAAATGTCCGGTGTTGCAATTGTCAATCAGTTGATTTTTGTATACAATCTGGCAATATTTGGTGCGGCGTCTGCAGCCAGCATTTTTGGGGCACAGTATTACGGAAAAGGAAATCATAAGGGACATATGTATTCTTTCCGTTTTAAATTGTATGCAACGTTGCTTGTAACGGGATTAACGATATTATTATTTGCGACAAAAGGAGCAGATCTGATTTCCCTGTATCTCACCGACACGGCAGGAAGTGGAGCCACCGAGGGTGGCACTGCAGTATGGTTTGGAATACCTGGGCATTATGATGGTTGGTCTGGTTCCATTCGCGGTAAACCAGTCCTATGCTACTAATATTAAAGAAACCGGGCAGACGTTGGTGCCGATGATCGCAAGTTTTGTAGCGGTTGGAAGCAATGCGGTTTTGGACTATCTGTTTATTTTCGGAATTGGACCATTTCCAAAATTAGGAGTTATTGGTGCAGCACTGGCAACTGTGATCGCACGCTACATAGAAGCATTTATCATTATTATCTGGGCACATTCCCACAAGGAGAAAAACAGGTATCTGGAAGGTGCGTACACCGGATTTGGAATGCCAAAAGGGGAATTGAAGGCAATTATTATCAAAGGCTTCCCACTTATGTTCAACGAGGTTTTATGGGCAGCAGGTATGACAACCGTTACCCAGTGTTATTCCATTCGAGGATTGGAAGTTGTGGCAGGTCTTAATATTGCAACTACGATCACGAATCTGTTTAACATTATCTATATCCAGCTTGGAGCATGTATCAGCATTGTGGTTGGTCAGTATCTTGGGGCTGGTGAACTGAAAAAAGCGAAAGACGCAGATAATAAAATGATTGTTTTCAGTGTATTCTGCTGTGCGCTTGTGGCGGGCGTGATGCTTGTGATCGGTAGATTTTTTCCACAGATTTATAATACTTCTGAACAGATCAAAGAGCTTGCAACCAGTTTTATTGCAGTTTCGGCAATTATTATGCCATTTTGTTCCTTTAGTCATGCTTCTTATTTTACGTTGCGCTCCGGAGGAAAAACGCTGGTCACTTTTTTATTTGATTCGGTTTTTACCTGGGTGGTTGTAGTTCCGACAGCATTTGTGCTTGCACATTACACAGGACTTGGAATTGTGAGCGTTTATTTCTTCGTGCAGGCAACAGAACTTATAAAAGTAGCAATTGGTTATTTTATGGTACGAAGCAATGTATGGCTCGTACAGATGGTATAGAGAGGTAGAAAAATGTATTTAATTTCAGAAACAACAAAAGAAGAGAGAGAGGCGATTGTCAAGGAATCTCTTGGACATATTGAAGCAAGCTGTGATGGCTGTATGTCCGGGCTGGCAGAAATGTATCAGGACTATATTGACGGGAAAAGAGAACTGCGTGAAATCAATATGGAATTTAATGCGCGTTACGTCAAAGGGGAAGATATGCCGGGCAGAGAACGCTGTGTGTACGGAAAATAATATGATGTTCAAATGAGGTACAAGTGTGCAGTAACGATAACATTTTATGTTAAATCAGAAGAAGAGGAATGAATCATGTATTTTGCAAAAAAGAGTGAGTATAACGATATTCGGGAAAAATCATTTCTTCAGTGGCTGGATGAGATGGAAAAGCATGATGATGTTGCAGTGCGCTGTGGTGTGAAGCTTGCGCGGGAATATATGCAGTATCTCAAGGACGAAAACGAAAAGCTGCGGGAAGAAAATGAGCTGAAAAATAGTTATCTTAAGAAAATGAAGATGAGAGAGTAAGAAGTTTAGCAGGTGACAATATGTTTTTTATGATGGGAATTACAGATGGGAGAAAAGACTTTGACTTTCATCAGCAGATAATCTGTGATATCTGTGGAAAATACGGAAGGTTTCAGGTGTTTATGACCTATACGGTGCTGTCGTTATTTTTTATCCCATGTTTTAAGTGGAATAAGCATTATTATGTGCAGACAAGCTGCTGTAATACAGTCTATGAGTTGGATGCGGAGATTGGAAAACGAATTGCAGCAGGTGATGATATGGAGATTCTGCCGCAACATTTGAGGCAAATGAATCAGCAGGGATATGGATATACGATGAGGCATTGCAGAAATTGTGGATTTTCCACAACGGAAGATTTTGAATATTGCCCGAAATGCGGTACAAGATTAAGTGAATAATAATTAAACACAGAAAAATATTTGGCAGTTCAAATAATTAGAAAGCAGAAGATATGTTAGGAAATAAAAAAGGAAAGATGATATGCGGATATGTACCGGATTATGTACTCTTTGATTTGGAGACGACCGGGACATCTTGTATTTATGATGAAGTCATTGAAATATCAGCGGTAAAAGTACGGAGTGGAAAAGTTGTTGAGGAGTTTAGCCAGCTTGTGAATCCGAAAAGACCGATTCCGTATGCCGCGAGTATGGTTAATCATATTTCGGATGAGATGGTGGCAAATGAGCCGGATTTTGGGCAGGTGCTGCCTGAGTTTTTAACATTTGCCGGAGATGATATTCTGGTAGGTCATAATATCCAGACATTTGATATGAAATTTTTATATCGGGATTGTGAGCGGCTTTTCCAGCAGAAATTAACGAATGATTATGTTGATACGCTGCGGGTTGCAAAGCTCTGTTTCCCGGAGTGGCGGCACAGGAGACTCAGCGATCTTGCAGAGCATTATGGAATTTCAACAAGAGGTGCACACAGGGCGCTGACAGACTGTAAGATGAATCAGCAGGTATTTGAGTATCTGGCAAAAGAATTGGAGAAAATGCCGGCAGCAAAAAAGCAGTCGAAAGAAAAAATCTGCCCGGAATGTGGGCTTCCGATGAAAAAAAGAAATGGACGTTTCGGGGAATTCTGGGGCTGCATAGGGTACCCGGATTGCAGGCATACTGAAAATACATAGTATATAAAAACAGCCGATGCTTACGCATCGGCTTCATTGCTTTTTTATCAGGATGAATATTTGCCTTGATCCGGCGTTTTAAAACAGAGACTTCCAAGGGTGAAAAAAGAAGATCGTCAATAAGTTTTGAGGAAACTGCTGTCTGTATCTGGTCCAGATCGCCCTCTTTACAGATTGCAATGACTGGGCACATATGATCAGGGGTTTGCATCTTTTACCGTATCCCATATAAATTTGCCGGAATCTGTTGTATCAGATACATCTGCAAAAATTGATATCTTTAAATGCATCCATCGTCTGTCTGCGTCGCAGAACTTCGAATCCGTCAATCCCCGGCATTACCAGATCAAGTAAAACGAGGTCGATCAGATGGCTGCTTTTCTCAAGGATCATTAAACATTCTTCGCCTGAAGTGGCTTCTTCGAGATGAAAATGTTCTCCGAGCATCTCTTTTATAATTGCACGTTGAAATTTTGAGTCATCAACAATTAAAATAGTTTCTTTCTTTTGTAAGTTCATACTAATCCCCCATAAGGAATGGACTCTAATACAAATAAGTCTATCAGCAATACTATAGCACATTTGGATTTGGATATTCAATAAAGAATTCGCACTGCAAGACTTTTTGACAAACATTTTTGACCGTGGTATAATTCCTCCCCGATTAAGGAAAATATAAGAGAAAAGAGCAAAAAGTCAAGGTTTCAGGACTTAAAATAAATATAAGATCAGGAGGAAAGCAGGGATTCGTTAGGAATCGATGCAAGGAAATTATGTGTACAGCAGCAACTTATAAAACAAAAGATTTTTATTTTGGAAGAACGTTAGATTATGAATTTTCTTATGGAGAGCAGATTGCAGTGACACCACGCAATTATCCGTTTCATTTCCGGCATATGGGGGATGTTGCAAACCATTATGCGATCATAGGAATGGCGCATGTTGCAGCAGATTATCCGCTGTATTATGATGCGGTCAACGAAAAAGGTGTTGGGATGGCAGGACTGAATTTTGTCGGAAATGCGTATTTCCCGGAAGTGACAGAGGGAAAAGAAAATGTTGCCTCCTTTGAATTTATTCCGTGGGTGTTAGGACAGTGTGCCAACATGAAGGAAGTACGTGCATTGCTGGCTAAGATCAATATTACAGGAACACCTTTTGCGGAGAATATGCCGGCGGCTTCCCTGCACTGGATCATTGCGGACGCTGATGAGGCTGTCACAGTCGAATCCATGAAGGATGGGCTGAAAATTTACGACAATCCGGCGGGCGTTATGACAAATAACCCACCATTTGACCAGCAGATGTTTCTGTTGAACAATTACAGGGGACTTTCACCAAGACAGCCGGAAAACCATTTTTCTGAGAAACTTCCGTTGGAATGCTATAGCCGTGGCATGGGAGCATTGGGTCTGCCGGGAGATCTTTCCAGTGCATCCCGTTTTGCCCGGGTGGCTTTTACGAAAATGAACTCTGTTTCCGGTGATTCGGAGGAGGAGAGCGTTGGTCAGTTTTTCCATATTTTAGGATCCGTGGAGCAGCAGAGAGGATGCTGTGAAGTGGCAGAAGGAAAATATGAGATCACGATTTATACTTCCTGTTGTAACGCCACAAAAGGTATTTATTATTACACAACTTATACGAACCGTCAGATCACAGCGGTGGATATGCACAGGGAAGATCTGGATGGAAGTGGACTGATCCATTATCCGATGCTGGAAAAAGAGCAGATCCTGCGGCAGAATTAATAAAAAAATAGTTAAGATTTGGAAAAATTTTTATAACGAAATTGACAGGACAGGCATTCTTATATTAAACTAACGAATATAAGAGGGAGTAGTTAGCATCTTCGGATGGAATAGTAGTCGTCATCACGCTGAAAGGCCGGTTATTATTGTAAGTAACGAGACTTTTATCACTCAAAAATTTTTTTGATGCGATAAAGGTCTCTTTTCATAATCAATCCTTTATCGCAGGAAAGGAAGGCGTTATGGAATATTTACTGTTACTCGTTGGTTTTGTACTTTTAGTAAAAGGTGCAGATTTTTTCGTGGAGGGAAGTTCTTCTCTGGCAAAAATTATGAAAGTGCCGAGCGTCATCATTGGTCTTACCATTGTTGCGATGGGAACCAGTGCCCCGGAGGCATCTGTCAGCATTAATGCGGCGCTCACAGGCAATAATGACATTGCGATCAGCAATGTTGTCGGTTCGAATATTTTTAACGGTCTTGTGGTGGTCGGTATCTGTGCGTTCTTAGCAAGTTTTAAGACAAATCTCGATATTTTAAAAAGAGATATGCCTCTCAACATTGTGATCACAATGATTCTCTGTTTCATGTTTATGGATGGAAAACTGAGCCGTATCGAAGGTCTGATTCTATTGGCAGGAATGGCAGCATATATTGTAAGCATGATTTATTCTGCTTTGAAAAATCGTGAAACTGGTGAGGATTGTAAGGTACTGTCGCTGCCAAAAAGTATTGTGTTTATGGCAGGCGGTCTTGTGGCAGTTATTTTTGGTGGGGATCTTGTGGTGGATAATGCCTGTGTGATCGCAGCGAATTTTGGTGTCAGCCAGAATTTTATCGGACTTACGATCATAGCGATCGGAACATCACTTCCGGAGCTTGTGACGTCCATCGTTGCAACCAGAAAGGGAGACAGCGGTCTTGCACTGGGCAATGCGATCGGATCAAATATTTTCAATATTCTTTTTATCCTTGGTATGTCAGCAGCAATTTCACCACTCAATGTGTTAGGAGAATCCCTGACGGACTGTATCATTCTATTGATCAGCACAGTTATTTTGTTTGTATTGGCAAAGACAAAAAAGACAATGTCAAGATGGGAAGGCGCGGTCTGCGTACTGTTGTATATTGTATACACAGCATATCTGCTGATCAGGTAAAAATAGCACAGATCTGGGAGAGGTGATTTCCTGCGGACAAAAGTAGCAAAAGAAACCATGCATTTATAAAGGAGGTCACTTTATGACAACATATCTTCTTATTACAGCGGTAGTTATTTTTGCCTGTGTATTCCTGAGCAAGGTGTCAAGCAGACTTGGAATTCCAATGCTGCTTGCGTTCATTTTGCTTGGAATGCTGTTTGGTTCGGATGGGATTTTAAAGATTCCGTTTGACAATTATGCGTTTGCAGAGCAGATATGTACGGTCGCATTGATCTTCATTATGTTTTATGGGGGCTTTGGAACGAACTGGCAGCAGGCGAAGTCCGTTGCGGTAAAGGCAGGGCTGTTATCGACGGCCGGAGTTGTGATAACAGCTGCACTTATCGGAGTTTTCTGTCATTACGCCTTACATATCGCATGGGTGGAAAGTATGCTGATCGGTGCACTGATTGGTTCCACAGATGCGGCATCCGTATTCTCAGTGCTGCGATCAAAACGGCTGAGTCTGCGTTATAATACGGCTTCCCTTCTGGAAGTGGAAAGTGGTAGTAATGATCCGTGCGCATATATGCTCACGGTGACATTTATTGCGATCGCACAGGGTAGCGCCAGTGGTGGACAGATTGGACTTCTCATTGTAAAACAGATGCTTTTTGGTATTCTTTTTGGTGGGTTGATCGCAGCAGCTGCAGTGCTGCTGTTGAAAAAAATTAAGTTTTCGACCGCAGGATTTGACATGGTCTTCGTGGTCGGAATTGCAGTGATCGGGTACGCACTTCCGGCAGTTTTTGGTGGAAATGGATTTTTAAGTGTCTATATTGTGGGAATTGTGCTCGGAAATACCGAGATCCGCAACAAGCGGAATCTGGTAAACTTTTTTGACGGACTGACCGGATTAATGCAGATGCTCATTTTCTTTCTGCTTGGACTTCTGGCATTTCCATCGAGACTGCCGCAGGTGGTGATTCCGGCACTTTTGATCGCAGTATTTCTGACATTTGTGGCAAGACCGGTGGCAGTTGCACTTGTACTCACACCGTTTAAAGGAAAAATTTCCCAACAGCTTCTGGTGTCGTGGGCAGGTTTGAGGGGTGCAGCGTCCATCGTGTTTGCAATTATGGCAGAGATGGCAGTGGAAACAGAAAATGATGTGTTCCATATTGTTTTTATGATCGTGCTGTTTTCTATCCTGCTTCAGGGCTCGTTACTGCCGCTTGTGGCAAAGAAGCTTGATATGATCGATGAAAAAGGCGATGTCATGAAAACGTTTAATGATTATTCCGATGAAGTTCCGGTGCAGTTTATCCAGCTCAGTATTCCAAAGAGCCATCACTGGTGTGGAAAAACACTAAAAGAGCTGACACTTCCGCCGGAGACACTGGTCGTATTATTAAAAAGAAATGGAGAGAATATCATCCCAAATGGGAATACCAGGCTTCTCGAAAACGATGTTCTGGTCTTAAGCGCAACTTCGCCGGATCATGTCGAGGGTGTATCACTTGTTGAGATTTATGTGGATGAAAACAGTAAGTATAACGGAAAATTGTTATCAGAGATTCCAAAGAAAGAGAATACGTTAGTGATCATGATCCAGAGAGGAGAGCAGGTCATTATCCCGCACGGAAATATCCGGCTGGAAAGTGGCGATATGCTGGTTGTGAGCAAAACGGAAATCTGATTTACAGACGGAGAACGGTCAGAACGTAATAATTACTGATTTTACTCTAAGGAAAATCAAAAAATGTCCGATAAATAACGTGAAAGCGAATTTCAAGGAAGAAAGGAGATGCCTCATATGCGTATAGATGCTTATAATCAGATCGCGCAGGTATACAAGACGACAAGCGCAGCAAAGTTACAGAAGACAGAGAATGCAAGGCACGGACGTGATGAAGTACAGATCTCGTCTTTTGGCAGAGATTATCAGATCGCAAAACAGGCAGTCACTGAAGCAGCGGATATCAGGGAAGATAAAGTCGCAGAACTAAAAGCAAAGGTTAACTCTGGTAATTATTTCGTGGATACTGCAGATTTTGCGAAAAAATTATTGGAAAAGTACAACACATCATTAATGTAAAAGTGAGGATGAATTTTGGCTAGTTTAATGGAAGACCTGATCGACGTTCTGAATAAGGAAGAAGAACAGTATCAGGGATTGATCGAACTCGGAAAGAAAAAGAGGGAAGTGGTGATCCGGGCGGATATTAAGACGCTGGATGAGATTACCGCGACGGAGCAGGAGGTTGCCAGCAATCTGCAGAATCTGGCGAAGAAGAGAACCAGAGTACTCAACGACATGGCAACGGTTCTTGGCAGGAATCCGGGGGAGGTTACGATCACAAAGATGATTTCTTATCTGGAGGAACAGCCGGTCGAGCAGAAACAGCTCATGGAAGTAAAGGAGCGGCTTTTACAGACAGGAAAAGAGATGGCAGCCATTAATGAACAGAATGAGATCCTTTTAAATCAGGCATTAGAGATGGTGGAGTTTGACCTTACATTGCTTAAGAGTATGCGACAGGCACCTGAGACCGCCAACTATAATAAGAACGCCTGCAATACAGGTGATCTGCTTGGCAGCAGCGGCTTTGACGCAAAACAGTAACATGTAAGGAGGGAGCACCATGGCTAACGGCTTTGGAAGCTTATATATCGGAGCATCCGGGTTACAGAATTCCCAGAATGCTTTAAATACAACATCAAACAATCTTGCAAACGTAAATACCAAGGGTTATGTACGTCAGCAGGTTTTACAGGTAGACAGAAATTATACAACCTTCAATACAACTGCATCGATCAGCCAGCAGCAGTCCGGTCTTGGCATGAAGATCGGTGATGTGGTGCATGCGAGGGATATTTTTCTGGATAAATCATATCGAAACGCATCAGGACGTCAGGCATTTTATGCAGCCACGTATGAGGCAGTGGATGAAGTGTACACTTTTTATCAGGAGTTACAGGGACAGGCTTTCCAGACAACTCTGGAGGATTTCTGGAAAGCTTTTCAGGAATGGGCAAAAACTCCGGATGACAGTGTGAAGCAGAATCTGGTCATTCAGAAGGCCAATCTGTTTGTCAGCAGATCCAATGCAGTCTATACGGGACTTTCCGACTACCAGAGCACGATCAATACACAGATTTCAGATGATATTGATCGAATCAATGAGCTGGGAAATACCATTTTTAAATTGAATCTGGAAATCCAGAAAGTAGAATCGGGTAATGTTGAGACTGCAATGACATTGCGTGATGAGAGAGATAATGCGCTGGACGAACTTGCTTCTTATGTAGATATCAGTTACAAAGAGAATTCTGATGGAATTGTAAAGGTAAGTGTCGAAGGTGTTGAATTTGTAGACGAGGCAAGATGTTACGAGATGGGGAAGAACCGTGATGAGATCACGGGATTTGTCACACCTTACTGGACACATCTTTCCGATATCGAGAACGGCGATTACGACAATGTATTCAGCTTTACAACACCGATCTCCTCGGATCTTAATAATGATCTTGGAGAATTAAAAGCACTGATCCTGGCACGGGGAGACAGAAAAGCGACATATAAAGATATTGTGGGACTGACATCCGATGAATATAACAGATCAACGGCAGATTCTATCGCAACAGGAATGTCTGTCATGTTACAGGCACAGGCGCAGTTAGATCAGTTAGTACACGGGATGATCACAGCGATTAATGATACACTTTGTCCGAATACAACACTTGGAGAACTTACCGGAAATACAGCATCCCTTACCGGAACAGATGAGAATGGTAATACCGTTACGATCACATCCGGAATGAAAGTGCTGGATACGAAAAACTGCTCTACCGGAAGTGACAAACAGATTCCGCCACAGGAGCTGTTCACAAGACTTGGTACAGAGCGTTATACCAAAGTTTCTGTGCAGGAGACAGATGCCAATGGCAATACCATTACCAACGATTATTATGTATACAATGAAGAGAGTGAGACAGATACTTCCAAACAGTATACATTAGCGAGTGTCAGTGTAAATGATAAGCTGGTAGAACAGGAGTCGCTGCTTCCACATCTTTCACAAAATGGGAAAGTGAATTATGATCTCGCCCAGAAAGTAGCAGCTCTCTGGAAGGGTGAGTATCTTACCCTGGATCCGGATGACACGAATAAAGTTACATTTATTGATTACTATAATAATATGGTGGGAGCATTTGGAACGATCGGTTCCGTTTATGAATCCACAGCGAAAAGTCTTTCCGGAACAGTGACAGCTGTAGATAATCAGAGATCACAGGTTATGGGAGTTTCTTCTGATGAAGAATTGACCAAGATGATCAAGTTCCAGAATGCATATAATGCATCCAGCCGGTTTATCAATGTGGTGAATGAAATGATCGAATCCATGATCACACAGCTTGGCTCATAAAGACCGGATTTTTTAGTGGAACAAAAACAGTTACTTTCACAGATTACATAGCAGAAAGAGAGAGGTGAGAGGATGCCTTCACAATTTTTTGGATTAACAATTGCATCGTCAGGCTTAAGTGCTTATCAGGCAGCACTTAATACCACCGCCAATAATATATCAAACGAACAGACAAAGGGATACAGCAGACAGGCAGCAAATCTTTCCGCATCGGATGCACTTCGTGTCAATGCAAAATACGGAAGCATGGGTTCCGGCGTTACGGTGAATTCCATTAAACAGATCCGAAGTGAGTACTATGATACAAAATACTGGCAGAATCAGGCAAGCCTTGGTCTGTATGAGACGAAATTAAGTTATCTGGAGCAGATTGAGAACTATTTTATTGATGATGATACAGAAAAAGGTTTTTCGACCATTTTAAATAAAATGTTCAATTCATTGGACACATTAAAAAATAATGCCGGTGATGTGAATGTCAGACAGCAGTTTATCTCAGATGCACAGAGTTTTACCACTTACTTTAACAGTGTGGCAACCGGTCTTGGCGAGATTCAGGATAGCGTGAATGAGGAGATCAAATCAACCGTTGAAAATATCAATGCGATCGGCAAAAAGATCAGTCTTTTGAATAAACAGATCAACGTTATTGAAGTACAGGGCGGTTATGCAAATGAACTGCGTGACCAGCGGGCACTTCTGATCGATGAGTTATCCTCTATTGTTCCAACAGAGGTTTCTGAAGTTCCGGTAACGAATTCCAAACATCCGGACATGCAGACAGGTGCAAATTATTATACGGTAAAAATCAATGGACAGAAGTTTGTTGATACTTACGAGTATAGTGAACTTACCTGTGTGGCAAGAAAAAACACGATCAATCAGTCTGACCGGGAAGGAATGTATGAGATTGTCTGGGCGGATACCGGAAACAGTTTTAAAGCAGGTTCCGACTCCAGCTCCGGTTCGTTGAAAGCGTTGTTCGATATCCGGGATGGTAACAACAGTGAGAACTTCCGAGGCTCCATCAAAGGGGTTACAGCAGGCACAATTACAATCAGCAATCCATCCATTACAAACGTCAATGCCATGACTATGCCGGCAGAGGGTGTTCTCACGATTGATGGAAAGAACTATAACTATACAGACTTTACTTTTACGACGGATGCAGATGGAAATGTCAAGGAATATACATTTACATTGGAGAATCAGTTGAGTTCCGATCAGCAGGCGAAGCTGGATGGAAAACAGGCGTCTATCGGGGAATCCATCGATGCGATGGGTATTCCTTATTATCTTGCACAGATGAATGAGTTCCTTCGTAATTTTGCGATTTCATTTAATGAGATCATGAATGGCGATAATGCGCAGGATCTGAATGGTAAGCAGACAAATTATTTTTCTTTCTTTACAGGTACACATACCAAGACAGGAGAAGAGTATCATTTTAACAAGGCAGCCGGTACTTACCAGGCAAAAACAAGTAACAGTTACTATCAGCTTACCTGTGGAAATGTATGTGTTTCCAATATTGCGGTCAAAGATCCGACAACCATTGCAACAACCGAGAAGATTACCAATGGTGCAGATGCATATGATCTGGTAGAGAAAATGTTATTGTTAAAGAGTGATACAGAGATGTATCGTGGTGGTGGTGCAGATGATTTCTTACAGTGTATGATCTCAGATATTTCTGTGGATACACAGAAGGCGACCATTTTCCAGAAAAATTACAGTAATATTTCAAATGCGATCGACAAGCAGAGAATGTCCGTTTCCGGTGTCGACAAGGATGAAGAAGCAATTGATCTTGTAAAATTCCAGAACGCGTATAACCTTTCCTCAAAAATGGTATCTGTTCTGGCAGAGATTTATGATAAGCTGATCAATGAGACAGGTGTATAAAAATTTCGTGATAAGAAGAGAGGAGTCATCCTATGAGAGTAACGAATAACATGATGCTTCGTAATACAACTTCGAACATCAATAACAATAAATACAGTGTGAACAGTCTGAACAATCAGATGTCTTCACAGAAAAAAATCTCAAGACCTTCCGAGGATCCGGTTGTTGCCATCCGCGCACTTCGTCTGAGAAGCAATTTAAGTGAGATCAATCAGTATTATGAGAAGAATATCCCGGATGCAGATGCGTGGCTTAATGTGACAGAAACTGCGTTGGAGAATATGAAAACCATTTTGTCAGATATCCGTACCCAGTGTACGTATGGAGCCAGTGACCAGTTGAAAGCAGAGGATAGAAAAACAATCCTGACACAGTTAGAGTCATTGCGTAAGCAGATTTATTCAGAAGGTAATTCTGATCATGCAGGAAGAACCGTTTTTACCGGGTATCGCACGAACTGTAAATTGACATTTATGGAAGACGAGAGTAATACGGAGTATAATATCCAGCAGAAGTTCAGCTATGAAGATATCGGGGAACATCGTTATTATGATGGACAGGTAGAGCTTAAGACAGCAGAAGAAATGAGTCAGAAGGTCACCACCTCTGATACGAAGCAGTATACTTATGACAGGATCCGGCTGGCGTATGGAAATATTGGATCCCTCAAAGATAAAGACGGTAATGAAATAGCTGTGGGCAAGACAGGAACTCTCTCTTATCATTACACAGATAACACAGGTGCAGCAAAGAACCGGTGATTTAAACGTAACGGTCTATGAGACAGAAGATGACTGGAAGAAAGCAGTGAAAGCTGGAAATATGCCGAAAGATGGAGCAGCTTTCATCAAGTCAACAGGAGAGCTTGTTTTAGGTAATGAGGCAAGTGAGACTTTGAAACAGAATAAGGCATCCATTGAGTTAAACTATGATAAAAAAGGCTTTAATTCTGGTGAAGTAAGACCTGAGTATTATTTTAACTGCACAGATATTACAGATGCTAAAAATAAAATTACATATGAAAAATATGATGCTAAAGGTAATGAGATTTATCAGGATATCGATTATATCATCGCTGTAAACCAGACATTGACAGTCAACACAAATGCATCTGACGTATTCAATGCAGATATCGGACGTGATGTGGACGAGATGATCAATGCGGTAAAAGCTGCCATTGATGCCAATGACAAAGTGGATAAGATTAAAGATATGATGAGTCAGGCAGCGTATTCGGGTGTTTCGGCACAGGAGAATCTGCAGACATGGTTAGAGGCAGCACAGAAGGAAGCAGATTATGCAAATGACAATCTGCAGAAATTGTATGACAGCTATATCGGTAATTTTGATGAATATCTTTCGGATGTAAACCTTGCTATTACAACCGTAGGAAGTAAGGGCGATCGTCTGGAGCTGACAGAGACACGTATGTCAAACCAGCAGCTGACCGTAAAAACCTTAAAATCAAATAATGAGGATCGTGAACTTTCTGATATCATCATTGATTATACAGCAGCTTACACTGCTTATCAGGCATCTTTACAGGCGGCAGGAATGCTGAATCAGACAACATTGTTAAATTACATTTAAGGCATGCTGTGGAAAGTGTGTGATAAGATGGTCGGAGACCAGACGTTAGGAAAACGTTATAAAACCAGGAGGTCAGAAAGATGAAAGCAAAAACAAGAATGTTTGGCGAAATTGATATTCAGGAGGATAAGATCATCACTTTAGAGAGTGGAATGATCGGCTTTCCGGATATGCAGAAGTTTACCTTGATTTTTGATGAGGAGAAAGGCAGTAAATCACATATTATGTGGCTTCAGTCTATGGACGATCCACAGACTGCGTTTCCGGTCATCAATCCGGTGACGATCAAGGAGGACTATAATCCATCTGTCAGTGAGGAATTGTTGAAGCCGTTGGGAGATATGAAACAGGAAGACACCTTTGTACTTACAACGGTCAGAGTTCCAAAGGATATTCAGGATATGTCAATCAACCTGAAAGCTCCCATTATTATCAATATGTCCAACAATAGAGGGGCGCAGATTATCGTGGAAGATGATCTTCCGGTACGTTATAAAATTTATGACCTGCTGAAAAGTAGAAAAGAAAAGGCAGGTGAATAGAAATGCTGGCATTGACAAGAAAAAAAGGCGAAGCCTTTCTGAGATCCGCGGAGATGGCGGATCACGGTAATTTGTATCCTCGGTATCATTTACCGGGTATATTTACAGATCCAGCAGGAAAATGAGGCTGCTATCAGTGCAGATGGTCTGGATGCGTTAAATAATTTGTTGGATTAGAAAAAAGAATGATACCCGAACGGGTGTACAATTTATTGAAAAATATTAAATTGTACCCGTTCGGGATTTTTTTGCCTGAAAACGTTGAAATTATACCCGAACGGGAGTATTATGATTGATATGAATAAAATTGGAAATTATATAAAAGAAGAAAGAAAAAAAGCTGGATTAACACAGGAAGAATTTGCCATGAGATCAGGATTAGGCTTACGTTTTGTCTTGATAAGGAAAGGAAACTGTGCGTATGGACAAAGTAAATCAGGCATTGGCAATGTTCGGGAAAGAAGCTGTACCGGGAGAAAAGGAGGAATAACAAGTGGAGTCAGAATATAGAAAAGGCTGCTTTTGCTTTGGCGTTTTCTGCTGTTTCAGCCCGTCCCGGACAGGGCGGGTCTTGAATAGGCAAGCACCTGCCGTTGCAGCCTTTTCCCGTTCAGCGTCTTTTCCATCTGCTTCAGCTCTGTAATTCCTGCATGGCGGTATAGGCGGCAGAACAGGCTTCGTCCAGTTCCTCCGGGAAGAAAAGCCGTACTGCTGATAGGCGGCAACGGTAGCCGCCATTTGTTTCAGATTGTGGACTGCCGCCCAGCGGTCATAGCCCACCTTGCCCTCGGCTCGCTTGGCTTCCCGGTCAACCATGCGCTGCAAGGTGTTGTCTGCCGGGTGGTTTTGTGGTTTTCCCTTGTGACGGCTTTTAACCGCGGCAGGGTATTCGTATGGCTTTGGTCTGCTCGGCGGCTCTGTGGGCGTTCTGTGGAGCAGGACAAGGACAGCAGCCTTGTCAAAATCGTCCCCAGCTTCCGGGCTGTGATAGGCTTTGTCCTGTCCGGCGTGAGGTAGGAAAGCCGCCCGGCTCTTTGACGGTCACACCCTCCGCAGCAAAAGGAAGAAATCGTCGCTGCCAGCTTGGGAAAGTGCCTGCCGTATCGTCCGGCGCAGCTTCGCCTTGTCGGTTTCAAACTTGGTGGGCTTGGTCGGCTGCGGCTTCTCTGACAGCGTTTCTTTATCAAGGGCAAGCTGTCCTTTCTTTGCCGCCCAGTATTCCCGTTCCGTTATCCGTTCCTTGCTACCGTTAGAGGTCGATTTGGTAAAGCCCTCCCGGTGGCACATCTCCATGACTTCACTCTTGAAATATTCCATAGCGGCATTGGTGCAGCGATGTTTGCACCTCCGTGTCGGCTGGTCTGTCCATTGGCAGAAGCGGTACTCTCAATCCGCAGGAATTGATTACGATATGAACATGGATATTGCCGCTGTGGTTGTGTCCGTCCGGGTGGGTGCAGACAATGGCTTGGTGTCCGGGAAATGCTCTTTACAGAACTGCTCGCCCAGCTCCTGCCCGGTCTACGGTCAAGGTTGTCTGTCCTGTCCCGTGGGTCAAAGCTGATGATATAGTGGTGGCTTTTCACATCTTCCTGTTTTGGTTTTCTCATAGCGGAGATTAGCCCGCATACAGGCAACAGCGAAATCCTCGCCCCCACAGTTGAGGGAAGAAATGCGGTAATCCTCCTCGGTATCAGCCGCCCGTTTTCATCAAGGGTGGTCTTCATGGTAAACTCGTCATGCTCAAATGTGAGATAGGCTTCCGCTGCGCCATAGTCCGCATTTTAGAGCTGATATGTTTGAATGTTGCCAACAGCGTCACCCACTTTCTGCAAGACTTCAAACTTTAGGGCAGCAAGGTCGGAAACCGCTGCCCGTACCTCCCCGGCAAGCTCGGGTAGCTGTGCCAATCGTTCAGCGTCCGGGCTATCTGGTTTAAGTTGCCACCGATCCTGCCGTATTCGGCGGTCAGCTTCCGACAGCGGCAAGCAGCTCGTCATTGACGGGAAAGTGGTTATGATGGGGCGTATCGCCCTGGTTATGGCTTCTGCCGGATAAACTGGCTTGGCTCGATTTTGAAGCAGAAAGATGGCTCTCGGGTATCTTCCTCGGTCATGCGTGGGAGACTACCCGATGACTATGAGAATGGAACGATGTATCTCTCATTTTCAGGAAAATTTACTGATCTGACCAAAATCAATGATTATACTTACCAGATGAAAATGGAGAATCTTACCTATGATGAGACTCCGGGAAAAGAAGAAATTGCAGATGGAGTGAAGTATATTTATACAGATGTTTATGGTCTGGAAGGAACGGACACCTTTAAAGTGTATCTTCCGGGGGCACCGGTGAGAGATCTGTCAGAAGATGTATATTTCTGGGTACGGTGGGCAAATGACGATAGCGAGGAAGGAACGCAGGATACGTTGACGATTCCAATTATTGTAAATGAAGAAATGGGGTATGGAATTTATTCCTACGAAAGACAGACACCATATGAGGAAGCGCAGAGTACATTAAATACTTATCAAGCATCCTATGATGCAGCGGAGGAGGAACTTAAAAGCAAACTTTACAGGCGGCTGGTCTTTACGACTAGGCGTTTGGATATTGCGATTCCTGCTTAAATGAAATCTGGAATCTTGTAAAATACAATACAAGTGAGGAAAAGTTCAATGAGATTCTCACTGAGCAGAGAAAATGGATTGCAGACAAAGAAGCAGCAGGCAACGAAATCCTGGATCAAAACGATGGATCTTCGGCACAGATGGACAGCAGTCTTAAGATGGCAGAGCTTACCATGGAGCGTTGTGAAGAACTGGCAGATTATTTGAAGTAAGATGGAAAAAGAGGACAATTTATGCAGATTTCAAGTAGTTTTACTCTGGCGGTGCATGTCAATGTGTTCGAAGCCCATTTATTTACGTTGACTGGCTCGGCTGGATTTGCTATCAATTATTGAATTGAATAGTCTTTACTTTTCTTCGGAATCAGCACAAACCCACAAACAAGAATATATCCAATAATTGCGATTATAGATGCTTCTATTCCAAACCCTGCTCCTGTAAGGAAAACATTATCTGAAGATATTATTATCGAAAAAATCGGACTTCCATAAGTTCCTTGCGCTGTCGTAATATGGAGAATATCTGTTATCATAATAAAGTTCCATGCGGCGTGTAATAAGGCACTATTACTTATGGATTTTCCTTTGTAGGAAACAAGAGAAAACATGATTCCTACTACTGTACCGCTAATGATTAAAAGCAGAACACCGCTAACAGTAAAGGTTTCCATTGAGGGAATGTGTACTAAACTGAAAAGAAACGATGGAATTAAAATTGCTATATATTTATTCCATCTGCTCTCCAATAATTTCATAATATACCCACGAAACAACATTTCCTCTGTTATTCCCGACTTTAGTGCTATAAGCATGGAAGCTATTATAATTAAACATATTTCACCCGCCGAAAAAGAGTTGACTTCAAATTTACCAATCATTGCAAAAATAGCTGTAACGAATACTGGAAGAAAAACAGATATTAGAACACCCCATTTTTTTATGTTCGGTGTAATACCAAAATCTTCATTTTCAAGTGGAGTCCTTTTGTTGTATAAAGCCAAAAAAGGAAAGCGGTTAGTAATAAAGCCCCCAACATTCTTAGAATTACATATAGTGCATTGCTCGGAAGTTCCACAAACGAAAAAAGCAAATCAAAAGAAATACTGCTAAATAATCTCCTTCTTGCTTGAAAGTAAACAAGGATATTTACAAGTGTTTTCGATGTCGAAAAATTATATTGTGTTTGATTCAATGATGGTTCCTCCTCAAAAAAATATCTTTTTGCTGTTATATTGTATCATTTTCGACAATAAATTTCTACTAATTTTACGGAATAGCAAGTTGCTGTCTATCAATTTCTTGTGTGTTACTGATTATCGCACTTATGAGCATTGTTTCAAGGGTTGTCGGGGTAAAGAGAATCGAAGAAGAAGTGACATATGGTGGCGGCACATTCAAAAGAAGAAAAGTCTTTCTGTTTATGATACAGTATCTGTGTCCGATTTTTGCTGGAATCATTTTATTAAGCTCTGTCGCAAATGCATTTGGATGGATTTCCATGTAAATGCATTTGCGATAGGAAGGAACTTATTTTTTCAACATTCCATAATGCTCTTCCATGTTTCCACCGAAGATGGCATTTTTATAGCCCAGTTTCTTAAAGGCTTTGACCGCTTTTTCCGGTCTGAAATTATAACTGCCGATGATATAGAGAGAAGTTTCCTTATCCGGGAATCTTCTTAAGATTCGGTCTTCCGTGATTTTATCCAATGGGATATTGACTGCACCGGCAACATGTCCGTGGTTAAATTCATCTTTGGTACGACAGTCGATCAACATGGCGTTCTCAGAAGTGTGAGCCTTGTTGATTGCTTCGTTCACTGTCAGTTTTTTCTTGAAAATATTCATTTTCTCTCTCTCTTTCCAAAAAAGTATAATGAAACAATTTTACTACGAAAAATATTTTGCGTCAACGAAAAAGCAGATGTATTTTCTTTTTTTGTGTGATAAAATTATTGCATGTATGAGTGGGCATGAAATGTGTTTGATATAGAAGGGATAGCACAGATGATCAATATTGCAATCGTTGAAGATGAAGCTATGTACGCAAAGCAGCTGCAGGAGTTTTTGCAGCAGTATCAGAAAGAGAATGGAGAAGTATTCAATATTACCGTTTATTCAGACGGTGACCAGATCGTACATAAGTACAAGTCACAATTTGATATTATTCTGATGGATGTGGAAATGAAGTTCATGGATGGTATGTCTGCCGCGGAGGAAATCCGGAAAGTAGACACGGAGGTTGTCATCATTTTCATTACAAATATGGCGCAGTATGCGATCCGCGGCTATGCAGTGGATGCGCTTGACTATGTGCTGAAACCGGTGTCATACTTTGCATTTTCGCAGAGATTAAACCGTGCGATCAGCCGTATGAAGAAACGTGAGCAGAAAGTCATCACGGTAAATATCAAAGGTGGGGCTGTCCGGATCAACATTGCCAATATTTATTATATCGAAAGTCAGGGACACAATCTGGTTCTGCATACGATCCTTGGTGACTATGAATCGGCGGGCACGATGAAAGAAGTCGAGGAAAAGCTGCAGGGACTGAACTTCTGCCGTGGAAATAAAGGGTATCTGATCAATCTGCAGCATGTGGACGGTATTCAGGACGGGTGTGCGGTTGTGAAAGGAGAACCGCTGTTACTGAGCCGCTCGCGCAAGAAAGAGTTTATGGAAGCACTGACGAATTACTGGGGAGAGGTTGTAAAATGATGGGACATTTAATGCCGGATATTCCGCGGATTTATACGGCAGCTGCGGAGTGGATGGCGTGTATGCTTTTTATTGTATCGCTGAAAAAAAGATTTGAATGGTGGAAGAGTGGGCTTATCATGGCAGGAATGCTTGTGCTGCAGTCTGTTTTTCTGGTGGCAACCGGAAATGTGCCGATCTATTTCTGGATTCCGTGTATGATCGCCGCAGTATCTCTGATGGTCGGGTTCATTTATTTCTGCTGTGACGTGAATTTTCAGGATGCCGGATATTTTGGCATGATCGCATTTGTTGTAGCGGAATTTATGGCATCTTTGGAATGGCAGATTGTATGTACTGTCTGGACAAATGAGCTGCCGGGCAAGGCGACAAAGAGTATCATGCTTGCGGCGGTTTATGGTGCAGTATTCTTTTTATTGTGGAAATTATTGCAGCAGCATCTTCCAAAAGATGGAAAGCTGAACATCAGCTTTAAAGAATATTTTTCCGCAGCAGTGATCGTCATCGCAGTGTTTGCGGTTAGCAATCTGAGTTTTGTTTCCAATGCGGACACGTTTGCAAATGGATATGCGCTTGAAATCGGTCAGATCCGCACGATCGTTGATCTCGGTGGAATTGCAGTTTTGTATGCGCATCTGATCCAATGCGGCGAACTCCGTGTGCGCAGGGAGTTAGAAGCAGTGCAGAATGTTTTACAGAATCAGTATGTGCAGTACAAGCAGTCACGTGAGAGTATCGATCTCATCAATTATAAATATCACGACTTAAAACATCAGATCGCTGTGCTCCGGAGCGAGACTGACCCGGAAAAAAGAAATGAGTTTTTAAATCACATGGAAGATGAGATCAGGCAGTACGAAGCACAGAACAAGACCGGAAATAAAGTGCTTGATACAGTGCTGACAAGCAAGAGTTTATACTGCGCAAAGCATGGGATCACGTTTACCTGCGTGGCAGATGGAACGCTGCTTGATTTTATGGATATCATGGATATCTGCAGTATTTTCGGAAATGCGCTCGACAACGCGATCGAGTGTGAACTCAAGATTGCAGACAAGGAAAAGCGGCTGATCCATGTGACTGTGTCCCAGCAGAAGAATTTTTTGATCTTGCGTTTTGAAAATTACTACGAAGGTAGTTTGAAAGTGAAAGAAGGACGTTTCCTGACAACCAAGAAGGAAAAAGAGTTTCACGGTTACGGAATCAAGAGTATCCGCTATACGGTAAATAAATACGACGGCGCAGTCAGTATTGACACAAAAGAAAACTGGTTTGATCTGAAGATTTTGATCCCGATGAAAAAAACTGCATCTGACGAAGTGCAGAACGGATAACTGTGTCAAATAGAATACGGACGGTTAAACATTCGCATTTTTTGATTTATAACGCTATGGTTTGTGCATTGTGCATGAAAACATAGCGTTATTTTTGTCTGAAACTCACAATGCGCAATACCGTTTATGCAAAAAAAATGCAGATTATGCAAATTCTTCCATAAGAAAAGCACTTTATGATAGATTATAACTACAAAGTCCGGAACGGACAAAATAAATCTTGGGAGGATTTAGAAATGATCGAGTTTATTATTTCAATTCTGGTTCCTATTTTAGGAGGCCTCGGTGTCAGTGAAGCAGACGTTACAACATATGTAACAAACTGCAGTGGATACATTTATGCAATCCTTATTTCTATTTTAGTATTGATTGTATTATTAGTAGCTGCACATTTTATTGCACCAAAAGGAAAAAGACATTTAGTTCGCTGGGGAGCTTCCTTAGCATGGGTACTTGCACTTGTGACCATGGTAAACATGGTTTGCTACGGACCGCTTTACACAAACCTTCCGTTGTATTAAACGGTGGCGGAACAGTATCCGATGAAGCAAAAGCAGCAAGTAATGAAGTAATCAAAAAAGTCGGCGAAGAAGGTATGGTTCTTGTAAAGAATAATGGATTATTACCTCTTAGCAGTGATGTTGATTCCATGAACGTATTTGGATGGGCATCTACAAACCCTATCTATGGTGGTACAGGTTCAGGTTCTGCAGATACATCTTCTGTAGTAAGTATTTTACAGTCGTTATCAGATGCAGGATATAAGACAAATGAGTCCCTGACAAAATGTACACAGATTACCGCGCAGACAGACCGGCTGCAACAATTTTAGGCGGAGACGGATCCTTTGATATCACATTACCGGAACCTACAACAGATTATTATACAGATGATGTCATGGGCGAAGCAGAAAGCTTTTCTGATGTAGCAATGGTAGTGATCAGCCGTGGCGGTGGTGAAGGATATGATCTTCCTACAGACATGAACTCTGTTATCCATGGCACTTACAATGTGGCAGATGAAGTTTCTGTAAATCCTGCAAACTATGCATATACAAATATTTCCTACACTAACAACGGTGATTATGATGATTTTGATGCAGGAGAATCTTATCTTGAACTCTCTAATACAGAGGAAGCAATGCTTGATAAGGTTTGCTCAGAATTCAGTAAAGTAATCGTTGTGATCAACGCAAACAACCCAATGGAACTTGACTGGGTAGACAACTATGATTCTATCGGAGCAGTAATCCTTGCACCTGGTACAGGTCAGACAGGTATGGCTGCACTCGGTGAGATCATCAACGGATCTGTGAATCCATCCGGAAAAACAGTTGATACTTATGTAAAAGATTTAACACAGACTCCATACTATAATAACATTGGAGCATTTGCATACAACAATGTAGATGATCTAAAAGAAGCAATCGCAGCTTCTGATACAGCATACGAAGGAACAGTTTCCTTTGTTGATTATGTAGAAGGTATCTATGTAGGATACAAATATTATGAGACAGCATCTGATGATGGTGTGATCAATTATGAGGATGTTGTAAAATATCCATTTGGTTACGGATTATCTTATACAACATTTGAACAGAAAATGAATGATTTCTCTGATAATGGAGACAATGTAACATTCAATGTAACAGTTACAAATACAGGCGATGTTGCAGGTAAGGATGTTGTAGAAGTATACTTCACACCACCTTATACAAACGGAGGAATCGAGAAAGCTTCCGTAAACTTAATTGATTATGCAAAAACAGGTGAGATCGCACCGGGTGAATCTGAAACAGTTGAGTTTACGATCAACAAAGAAGATATGGCATCTTATGATGCAAACGAGATCAAAGTAGCAGGCGGCGGATATATTCTTGAAGCCGGCGAATACACAGTATCTGTCAGATCTGATTCCCATACAGTATTAGATCAGGCAAACTTCACTGTAGATTCAGATATCAACTACAGCGAGAGTGCACGCACAACAGATAATGTTGTTGCAACAAATCAGTTAAATGATTACACAGCAGGAAATGTTACCTATCTTCCAGAGCAGACGGATTTGCAAACTATGCAGAAGCTACCGCAGCACCGGCTGAAGAAGCTTATGTAATGGATGATGCAACAAGAAAAGAAGTAGAAGCAAACTCTACAGCATACTATGACTCTACAGCATATGACAATGCAGAAGATACAATGCCAACATTAGGATCTGATAATGGTCTTACATTAGCAGATTTAACAGGCAAGGCTTATGATGATCCGATGTGGGATCAGTTATTAGATCAGATGAGCTTTGAAGATATGTCATTACTTGTAAACCTTGGTGGATGGCAGACAGCTCAGATCGATTCTGTAGGAAAAGTTGCAACAAGTGACTGTGACGGACCTGCCGGAGTTAACAACTTCATTACAGGAACTTATGGAACACCATATCCGACAGAAGTATTAATGGCACAGACATGGAATACAGATTTATTATATGACCTTGGACTTGCAATGGGACAGGAGTATGCAGATGTAAATAACTATGGTGTATACGGTCCGGCAATGAACACACATCGTTCTGCATTTGCAGGAAGAAACTTCGAGTACTATTCGGAAGATGGTGTACTTGCAGGTAAACTTGCAGCCGCCCAGGTAAATGCGATGGCAACAAAAGGCACATACAATTACATCAAGCATTTTGCATTAAACGACCAGGAGACAAACAGATGTGCATTCTTACTTACATATTCTAATGAGCAGGCAATCCGTGAGATTTACTTAAAACCATTCGAATTATGTATCAAGAATTTTGACGGAACACAGATCGCAGTAATGTCTTCCTTCAACTGGATCGGAACTGTTCCGGCATGTGCAAATGAAGACACATTGACAACAATCCTTCGTAATGAGTGGGGATTCCAGGGAATGGTCATCACAGACTATGATGGTTCTTACGGATACATGATCACAGATCACTGCGTTCGTACAGGAAATGACCTGATGCTCGGATTTAGTTCTCAGGCATCTAACCAGCTGACAAATACAGAAAGTGCAACTCTTAATAACGCACTTCGCACATCATGCAAGAATATTATGTATACAATCGCAAACAGCGGTTATTATACAAATACTACTGATGATAGCGGAATGTCAAATATGACAAAACTCTTCGTGACAATTGATGTTGTAACAGTATTATTAGTAGTACTCTGCATGGCACTTGTGATCGTTCGCTATCGCAAAAAACATGCAAAAACAACAGCAGAAGTTACACCGGAAGAGAAGAAAAGAAGAATAGATTATTCAAGCACTCTGCGTGCAAGGATAACAGAACTTAAAATATGACAGGAAAGTCCCTGCATGTTCGATAAGGAGCATGTGGGGGCTTTTTTTATGGAATGGAAAACTTCGTCCTTTGTATGAGTACAAATAAAAGATTTTAAGATGTGAAAAGAATAGTGTGTGGATGAATGGGGATTTCGTAGAAAATACGAGATGATGAACGGGGATTTACGCTACAATTTATAAAAATAATATATATGCGGAGTTTGTATTCTATTTTTTGATGGAGCGGAGAGGTCTTTATGGCTGAAATATTTTTTTAAAGAAAACTATATGATGAAATTCTTGAATGGAAAAAGAACTGGAGTGATAGATACGCACTGCTTATTATGGAGATTGGGGAAACAATGGATGATGACCGCTGATAAACCGATAATGGTATTACCAGTAGAATTTATCCTATTAAAATCGATTATAATTAGTAAAAATATTTGGTAAAAAAATCGGAATTTTATTTGTTTTTTTATCAAATGTGTTATAATGGTCGATACAAAGAATTATTATTAGAGAACCTAGTGAATATATGAAATAGGGGGACAAAGAGATTATGGCGACCATTAAAGACATAGCACTGAAAGCAGGAGTTTCAATTGCTACAGTTTCGAGAGTATTGAATCATGACGAATCCTTAAATGCTCAAGAAGAAACTAAACAAAGGATTTTTGAGATTGCAGAAGAGTTAGAATATGAAGTGCGTACACAAAAAAAACGTAAAAGAAAACTAAAAGTAGGAGTTTTTTATTCATATTCTCCAGAGGAAGAGCTTCAGGATCCATATTATTTGTGCATACGTCTTGCAATTGAAAAAAAGCTGGAAAAAGAGGGATATATAAAGCAAAATGTAAATCTTGATGACAAGCCGGAAACACTAAATGGTCTGGATGGTATAATTTGTACGGGAACTTTTACAAATAGGATGATTGATCAGATCAATGCATGGGAGTGTCCGATTGTATTTATTGATGCAGATCCGAATCCAAAGAAATATGATTCCATTGTAGTGGATTTTAATCAGGCTGTAGAAGAGATAATCGCATATTTGGTAGAGTGTGGACATACAAAGATAGGCATGATTGGATGTCGGGCAGAATATAAAGATGGTAATGAAATAGTTGATGCCAGAATGCAGTGCTTTCAAAATTCTCTTATGAAACGAGGCTTATATAAATCGGAATACACTAAGTTTGGCGATTATTATGCAAAGTATGGATATGAATTATTAAAGGAGTTGCATAAAGAAGGAAATATGCCTACTGCATTGTTTGTAGCAAATGATTCAATGGCGGCTGGAAGTTATCGCGCAGCATATGAGCTTGGGCTTTCTATTCCAGATGATATCAGTATAGTGGGTTTTAATGATATACCAACTGCAAAATACATGGTTCCTCCACTTACAACAGAGAGATTATATATGGAGTTTATGGGTGAGTATGCAGTAAAACTACTAGAAGAAAGAATTGTGTTTGGAAGAGAAATTTGTGTCAGAGTAACTATTCCTACAAAGTTATATGTGCGAGACAGCGTTAAAAATTTGAAATAGTTAATAAAGGCTATGTACTGTTTGTGTACAGGCCTTTTTTTCTATAGCGGTAATATGCAGGTAAAAATAAAAGGGTTTTATCTGGAGAAGACTAAAATAAAATAGAAAATTGTAAGATATGCATAAAAAAAGTATATAAAAAATATATAAAATGTAGAAAAAATATTTTACTAAATAAAATAGTTTACATTTTACTGGTAAAATAGTAAAATAATTTTACCGGATGAATATAAAATGTTTGGGAGGAGAAAAACAATGAAGAGAAAGATTGCATTAGTATGTATGGCAGCATTAACAGGTACAATGTTAATTACTGCATGTGGAAGCAATGAAACAGGAAAAAATGTAACAGCAAGTGACGGGAAAGCAAAAGTTCGTTTTGCAACATGGGACGTGGCAGATGATCTTGATGCTCAGCAAAAACTTGTAGACAAATTTAATGAAGAACATGATGACATTGAAGTAACACTCGAAGCTTATGGAAGTGATTATGACACTAAAATTAGTGCAGGTATGGGATCAGGAGATACACCTGATGTAATGTATATGTGGAATTATCCAGCATATGCAGATGGACTTGAGCCGCTTGACGAATATATTGAAAGTGAAGGTAATGATTTTAAGGAAAACATCTACAGCACTTTATGGAATTACAATTCATTAGACGGTACAACATATGGAATGCCAGTAGGATTTACAACACACGCATTATATTTTAACAAAGACCTTTTTGAAGAGGCTGGTGTAGAAGAGCCTACAGATGATTGGACATGGGAAGATTTAAAGAGCGCAGCTAAGAAGATTGAAGAAAAAACTGGGCAGAAAGGTTTTGCTTTCCAGATGAAGCCAGATCCATATGACTTTGAAATGTATCTTTGGAGCAACGGAACATCTTATTGTGATACAGAAGGAATGATGGCCGGAAACATTGATTCTGATAACTCTCAGGAAGTATTCCAGATGTTCCAAGATATGGAAAAAGACGGATATGCAATTGCCACAGAGAAAAATGGAACTGACGAATTCCGTGCAGGGACAGTAGCAATGTATGTTTACGGTTCATGGGCAATTAACACTCTCGATAACGACGGCATGAATTACGGTATTGTAAAGATTCCTACGTTTGATGGACAGACATCAGTAAGTATTTTAAGTTCTTCAGGACTTTCAATTTCAAAAGACAGTAAAAATAAAGATGCAGCATGGGAATTTGTAAAATACTGGACTGGTGAAGAATGCAACAAGGCAAGAATAGGAATGGAGCTTCCAGTTCTTAACAGCGTTGTAGAATCAGAGGGGATTATGAATGAAGATAAGTTTGCTCCATTCTACAAAATGTTGGAACAGAGTGATGGACATACTCCAGCAAGCTTCATTATTGAGGACTGGTCAGAGATTTCGGAAAATCTTAGCCTTTCATTTGAGCAGTTATTTAATCCAAGTGCATACATGGATGTAAAAGAAGTTCTTAAAGAAGCAGCAGAAGCACAATAAACAAAGTAATTGGGAGAAAATATATGAAACAGAAAAAATTTCTGAAATCGGCAACACCGTATATATTTATATTGCCTTGGATAATAGGATTTCTCGTGTTTACAATCGGTCCATTAATTTTATCTTTGATTATGAGTTTCTTTGATTGGCCACTTACCTCAACTCCACAGTTCAGAGGATTTGGAAATTACATTGAAATGTTTACTAACGATAAACAGTTTTGGAAGTCACTGGTAATCAGTTTGAAGTATGCAGCTATTTTTGTACCACTTAACATGATTATCGCACTGTTTCTCGCAATGTTAATTACACAGCCAGTAAAAGGAGTGAAGGTGTTCCGTACTATTTTCTACATTCCTGCTGTAATTTCTGGAGTGGCAGTTTCAATTATCTGGGGATGGATTCTTAATGGAGATTATGGTGTTTTAAATTATCTTTTATCTCTTATTGGAATAGAAGGTCCAAAATGGCTGGTTGATCCAGCCTGGGCACTCCTTGCTGTGATTATAGCAAGTGCCTTTGGTGTGGGAACTATGATGTTGGTTTTCTATACAGATATCAAGAATATACCAATTGATGTATATGAAGCAGCATCTATTGACGGAGCAGGACCTGCAAGAAAATTCTTCAGTATTACGCTTCCGATAATTACACCAACAATCTTATTCAATTTGATTACATCAATCATTAGCTCGTTCCAGCAGGTAACACTGGTTATGCTGCTTACGGGTGGTGGTCCACTTAAGTCAACATACTTCTATGGACTGTATACATATAATAATGCATTTAAACATCATAAGCTTGGATATGCCAGTGCAAATGCCTGGGTAATGTTTATCATCATTATGATACTTACTGCATTAGTATTTAAATCTTCATCTACATGGGTGTTCTATGAAACAGAAGCCAGAAATAGTGGGGCAAAGAAGACTAAAAAGAAAAAAGGGGGTAGAAAGTAATGAAGATGTCTAAAAGATCAAAAATAGTGATTTACGCATTACTCGGACTTGTGGCACTTTACTTTCTTGCACCATTTATCTACATGTTGTTTTCTGCATTTAAAACAGAAAGTGAAGCGATTGCGTATCCACCAAAATTATTTCCTACAGAATGGCATTTTGAGAATTTTATAAATGCATGGAAGTCTCAGCCATTTGGAACTTATCTATGGAACTCAATACTTGTTACTGTTTTTACAACATTAGGACAAGTGCTTTCTTGTTCACTTGTTGCATATGGTTTTGCGAGATTTGAATTCAAAGGAAAGAATCTTCTTTTTATGATTTTGTTATCTACAATGATGATTCCATGGGATGTTACCATGATTCCACAGTATATGGAATTTAACCTGTTTGGATGGATTAATACATTGAAACCATTGATTGTACCAGCATGGTTTGGTTCTGCTTATTATGTATTTTTAATGAGACAGTTCCTGATGGGGATTCCAAGAGATTTCGAAGAGGCGGCAAGAATTGATGGTGCAAATCAGTTCCAGATTTATTGGAAAATCTTTATGCCAATTATGAAACCATCACTTATTCTTGTTGGAGTACTTAATATGTTGACTGTATGGAATGACTATCTTGGTCCATTGATTTTCTTACAAGACAGAAGCAAATATACACTTGCATTAGGACTTGCTTCTTTCAAGGGTGTTCACAGTACACAGATCATTCCTATGCTCTGTATAACAATAATTATGATTATTCCACCAATTATTATTTTTATAATTGCACAGAAATATATTGTTGAAGGAACTAGTGGTTCTATTAAATAAGACAGACTTGTAAAACGGTCAGACAGACTGAACTGTCTGACCGTAATTATATTAATGATTTTACATTATAAAATGAGAGGATAGATTAATGGCAAGAAAAACAGTAAAAAGATGGGAGAACCATCAGATTACCGGAATCGGGAGAAGAGAGGCACGAACTGCTTTTTACAAGGATTCTCAAAGTAGAATTTCTCTTAATGGAGAATGGAAATTTAAATATATAGATGCACCTGAACTTTCACCAGAAGGATTTGAGAAACCAGGAGTAGGTAATGAGTGGGATAATATCGATGTTCCATCTGTCTGGCAGTTAAGAGGTTATGACAAGATGCATTATACAGATGTATTATATCCATTTCCGATAAATCCGCCTTACGTACCAGATGAAAACCCTACAGGAATCTATAAGAAAATTGTGAATCTGGATGACCAGTGGGTACAAAAAGATACCATTTTGAAGTTTCATGGCGTGGACAGTGCTTTTGATGTTTGGGTAAATGGTAATTATGTAGGCTTTAGTAAAGTCAGTAGACTTCCATCTGAATTTGACATTACAGAATTTGTTAAAAGCGGCGAAAATGATGTTACAGTACGTGTATATAAATGGTCAGACGGAACATATCTGGAAGATCAGGATATGTGGTGGTTATCAGGAATATACAGAGATGTGGAACTGATTAATGAGGAAAAGAACGCTGTTTTAGATGTACAGATTGACGGTTCTTTAGATGATAGTTATACAAATGGTCTGTTCACATCAAAAATCAAAATGAAGCAGGCTGGAACTAATATTAAGTGGAAATTGTCATACAAAGGAGAAGCTGTTTTTGAAGGAGAAGCTTCTTTTAAAGATAAAGAAATATATATTTCAGCAGATATTCCAAGTGTACATACATGGACAGCAGAAACTCCTGAGTTATATGATTTTACAATATCAACTGATACACAGGAAGTTACAGTTAGATGCGGATTCCGAAGAATTGAAATTAAAGATAAAAACTTCTGTGTAAATGGACAGGTGATTCTTCTAAATGGTGTAAATCATCACGACTACAACCCAAAAGAAGGAAGAACTGTAACAAGAGAGCAGATGGAGGACGATATTCGTCTGATGAAACAGTACAACATAAATGCTGTACGTTGCTCTCATTATCCAGCAAATGAATATTTTTATGATCTATGTGATGAATATGGTCTTTATGTTATTAACGAAGCAGATCTTGAATGTCATGGATTTGAATGGGTAGAAAACTATACATGGATCACAGATGATGAATCTTGGAAAAACGTATATGTTGACCGCAGTGTTCGTATGGTTAAAAGAGATAGAAATCATCCATCTATAATTATGTGGTCTATGGGAAATGAGTCAGCGTTTGGCTGTAATTTCCGAAGTGCAGCACAGGCAATACGTGAATTGGATGATACACGCCTTATTCATTATGAAGGAGATTTTGAAGCAGAGGTTACAGATGTATATTCCACTATGTATACAAGGCTAAAAGGCCTGAAAGAAATTGCAGAATATGAGGTAAAAGGAGATAAGCCTCATGTGATGTGTGAATATGGACATGCGATGGGAAATGGACCTGGAGGATTAAAAGCATATCAGGATATGTATCGTAAGTATAAACGACTTCAGGGTGGATTTCTCTGGGAATGGTATGATCATGGAATTCATACAGTTGAAGGTGATAATGAATATTACAAATATGGCGGAAATTATGGAGATTTTCCAACAAACGGTAATTTCTGTATAGATGGAATTTTGATGCCAGATAGAACACCTTCACCGGGAATGGAGGAATATAAGCAGATTATAGCTCCAATAGAGATTACTCCAATAGCGGGGAATATTAAGAAAATTAAAATTGAAAACTATTATGATTTTCTGAATTTAAGCACAGTAATCATCAATTGGGAAATTAAAGCAGAAAATGAGTCTGTACAGAAGGGGATTATAGATGACTTATCAGTATCTCCTCATGACAGTTGCGTACTTGAACTGCCAATTACTCCATTTGAAATGCTGATAAATACAGATTATTATTTAAATGTTTTGGTATGTCAGAAAGAAGACAGAAAATATGCATCGTCTGGACATGAAATTAAGAAACTACAAATTCCACTGAATATAAGAAGAGATGAATTTGTTGTTAGGGAAAAAGATGATAAGCTGATGATAAATGAGGTGCAAGGCGTACTTAGTATTACAAATAAAAATGTCACTGCAAAATTCAGTACAGTATATGGAAAACTAATATCTTTTGGTAAAGGTGAAACAGAATATATTACTGATGGCCCTAGAATGAATGTATATCGTGCAACAATTGATAATGACATGTACAAAAAAGATGATTGGATGAATAAGTACTTTATTCAAAAGCCTGTAGAAGAAACAGAATATGTTGATTTTGAAGAGGCAGAGGATAAGGTAATTGTTAAGATTGGAACATTTTTTAGCTGCTATAATCAGTCATGGGGCTTCGAATGTGTTTATGTATACGAAATATATTCTTGTGGGCAGATGAAAGTGGAAATTCAGGGAAGAGCGGTTCAAAGAGGTAAACTCGAACCACCATTTTTACCACGAATCGGTATCGTTATGAAAGGAAATCAAAACCTTCAGAACACCATGTGGTATGGTATGGGACCTGGAGAAAGTTATATCGATAGTAATGCGGCATCTGTTATGGGGATATATGAAAGTACAATTGATGAAATGATGACCAATTACGTATTCCCACAGGAAAACGGACACCGAGAAAATGTAAAATGGTTCAGCATAGGAGATGGAGAAAATGGTTTATTATGCAGAATGGAGAACAAACTTGGATTAAATCTTGCAAATTATACAGATGAAAGTCTAGAAAAAGCACAGCATCCATTCGAAATTGAGAAATCTAATGATGTTATTATTCATTTGGATTACCGTCATTCTGGACTAGGAAGTAATAGCTGTGGAGAAGAACAGTTAGAGGAAAATAAAGTAAAATTACAGGATTTCTCAATGGCATTTACCTTTTCTATTGTGAAAAATGGCACAGAAATAAATGAAGCAAGAAAACAGTATATCTAATTAATTTTATAGTAGGAGAATCATATATGACTAGAGAGCTTTTTTCAGAAAATCTGAGAAGTAGAATACATGATGATGAATGGCTTATCTGCCAGGATAAATATGATCCGAAAGAAAATCTAAAATATGAGAGTCTGTTTGCACTTTCTAATGGCTACCTTGGAATAAGAGGCAGCCATGAGGAAGGTACAAAGATTACTCTTCCATATCTTTATATTAACGGAGTGTTTGATAAATCTGAAACATTTATGAGGGAGCTTTCGACACTTCCTAACTGGTTAGGTATCAGACTTTATATTGAAAAAGAACTTATTGGAATTGAGGATTGTGAAATAATAGAGTTTTCACGAGTCCTTGATATGAGAGGAGCTTTTGTCGGAAAAAGAATACTCTTAAAGGATTCTAAGGGTAGGGAAACTCTTGTTGAAGGACTTCGTTTTGTTAGCAGAAATAACGTTCACCGTATGGGTGTTAAACTATATATGACACCATTGAATTATAGTGGTATTGTTGAAGTTGAGAGTATCATTGATGGAAGTATTATTAATTTCTATGATGCACCACGTTTTAAGGTAAAACATACATATATGACAGCCAATGAGAAGTTAGCTGAGGACGGCGGATATGTTGAAGTTGCTACAAGGGAGAAGCATTTACATGTAGGATGTGGATGTCGTATAGAAGCATATTGCGATGGAAAACAAATTCTCGGAAATCGCATGACAAGTGTTTTTGGTGAACAGAATATTGAATTTGGTGATATTCACGTTGAAGAAGGAAAAGAAGTACAAATTGTTAAGTATGTTTCTATGTATTCAGAAAGGGAATGTCCTACATATGAACTTCATAGCACTATAAAAAAAGAAATCGAAGGATTTGTTCATACTGGTTTTGAGAATGAGCTTAAATTACATGAAGAAGTATACCATAACATGTGGGAAAATGCTGATATCAAAATAACTGGAGATGACGATCTTAACAGAGCTGTTCGTTTTAATATTTTTCATCTTATGAGCACTGGAAATGAGCATGATGATCATGTAAATGTAGGTGCAAAGCTTCTGACTGGCGAAGAATATGGTGGCCATGCTTTTTGGGACACAGAGTTATTTATGCTTCCATTTTTTGCATGGGTATTCCCAAAAACAGCACAAAATCTTGAAAACTATAGATATTATTTGTTAGACGCAGCACGTGAAAATGCCCACAAGAATGGATTTAATGGTGCTCAGTATCCATGGGAATCAGCAGATGATGGTAGCGAGCAGTGTCCAGATTGGACAATAGAACCAGATGGTAGCTGTTATAGATGTTATGTTGCCGTGTATGAACATCATGTAACAGCGGCCGTTGCATACGGAATATACGATTATGTTAAGATTACAGGCGATATAGATTTCCTATACACTAAAGGAGCCGAAATACTGACAGAAACTGCAAGATTTTGGGCGAGCAGATGTGAATATAATAATGAACAGGATCGTTATGAAATTAATCAGGTAACAGGACCAGATGAATGGCATGAGCCAGTTAATAATAATTTATATACAAATTATCTTGCTAGATGGAATTTAAAATATGTTCTTTCGCTGTTAGAGGTCATGAAAAAAGAAGAGACTTCTTCATATAATGAACTTGTTGAAAAAACAGGACTTACAGAGATGGAAACTGCTAAATGGAAAGAAGTTCAGGAAAAAATTTATCTTCCACGCAAAGAAGGAACGAAACTTCTTGAACAGTTCGAAGGATATTTTGAATTAGATAATGTAACAATTGAAAAATACGATGAAAATGACTGGCCGATTCGTCCAGAAGCGCTTAAGACAAAGAAAGCAAAGGAAACGCAGATTAATAAACAGGCAGATGTTGTTATGCTTCTTCATCTTATGGGAAATGAATTTGATGATGAAACTATAAAAGAGAACTATGCTTACTATGAAAAGAGAACACTTCATGGTTCTTCATTAAGTCCAAGTATATATTCAGTGATGGGACTTAAGGTAGGGGACGATTCAAAAGCATACCGTTATCTCCGTCGTGCAGCGTTTATTGATTTGTTAAATATGCAGGGAAATACAAGAGAAGGAATTCATGCAGCAAATACAGGCGGAGTATGGCAAACAATTGTATTTGGCTTTGCGGGTGTATCACAGCGCGAAGATGGCAAGTTAAGGGTTTGTCCTAATATGCCTGAGGAATGGCAGAATTTAACATTCCGTTTACATTATAAGGGCGCTTGGCTTGAGATTACAGCAGATAAAAACAATAATGCTGAAGTAAAACGACTTTGTGGAGAACCTGTAGAGGTTGAAGTAAACGGAAAAATTGAAATGATATAAAACAGAATGGAGGATATGTGATGAAAAAAGGGCTGGCAATCGGAGGACTTATACTGGTTACGGTCATATGGGGAGGCGGATTTGTAGCAAGTGACATGGCTTTGGAAAGTATGAAACCTTTTCAAATTATGATGGTAAGATTTTTACTCGCATCAGTATTAATGGGCTTAGTTAGTCTGGGACAACGAAATCGAAAAGAAGAAGTCGTTAATCGTACTGGTGCAATTAAAGCAGGCATTTTAATGGGAGTAGCATTATTTATAGGTTTTTCATTGCAGATTATAGCACTGCAATATACAACTCCATCAAAAAATGCTTTTTTAACTGCTCTTAATGTAGTAATTGTGCCATTTATAGCATTTGTTATTCTAAAAAAGAAGATAGGTGCGAAGGGAATTATCGGAGCTATATTGTCAGTAATTGGAGTTGCACTTCTTTCGCTAAACGGCAATCTTACGCTTGGTTTAGGAGATGCACTCACGTTGATTTGTGCAATAGGGTTTGCATTTCAGATTTTCTTTACGAGTGAATTTGTAAAGAAATATCCTGCTTCTGTATTAAATATGGTTCAGATGATCACAGCGTTTATTTTATCAGCTGTCAGCATGGTTGTTTTTGGAGAAACTGATTTTCAGGTAACAACACAAGGGTGGTTAAGCGTGCTATATCTGGGAGTAATAAGTACGACTTTGTGTTATTTATTACAGACTGCATGCCAGAAATATGTTGATGAGACAAAAGCGGCAATTGTACTTTCCATGGAATCAGTATTTGGAACGATATTCTCAATCATTATTCTTCACGAAATAATTACACCTCGAATGGTAATCGGATGTGTAATTATACTGGCAGCTGTAATCATATCCAACTTGTCTGATAAAAAAGGAGAAATAAGTAATGAAGAAATACAATGCAGTAATATTTGATTTAGACGGAGTAATATGTCATACTGACAAATATCATTATGAAGCGTGGAAAAAAGTTGCGGATGAAATAGGTATTTATTTCGATCAAGAGATTAATAATCGACTCAGAGGCGTAAGCCGTATGGAAAGTTTTGAAATAATTCTTGAGCGTTACAATGGTGAATTAAACGAATCAGAGAAAGAATTCTGGATTACAAAGAAAAACGATATTTATAAAGAACTTTTGAAAAATATGAACACTTCCGACTTATCCGAGGAAGTAAAAGCTACTTTGGATGGATTACGTGCAGCTAATCATAAGCTTGCAATTGGATCATCCAGCAAAAACGCAAGATTTATACTAGGTCAGTTAGGACTTGGAGAATACTTTGATGCAATTTCTGATGGAAATAATATATCAAAATCAAAGCCAGATCCAGAAGTATTTATTAAAGCTGCAGAATATATAAATGAAGAACCATCTAACTGCCTGGTTGTCGAAGATGCAAAAGCTGGACTAAAGGCTGCTATAGCTGGTGGAATGGATTGTGCAGCAATTGGTGATGCTGTTGCATGTGGCTTGGGGACATATAATTTGACGACTTTTTCTGATCTTATAACAATAACATCAAATCAGAAGGAAGATGATGACAATGAACAATAATTTTTTAAACAATCTTCTAAACAGCATTTCAGTATCAGGATATGAAGAGCAGGTACAGGACATTGTTGAAGAAGAAATGAAAGACTATGTAGATGAAGTACGTCGCGATGAAATGCAAAATGTAACCTGTGTAATAAATCCAAACAGCGATATTAGAATTATGTTATCAGCGCATGCAGATGAAATTGGTCTTATGATTTCAAACATCAGAGAAGATGGAAGACTGCAAGTAATTGATAGAGGCGGAATTGTTCCTTCAACATATCCTGGACACGCTATTTCAATTAAGACTTCAAAAGGAATAGTTTATGGTGTTGTTGAAGCGTATAGGGAACTATTTAAAGAAAAAGATTTGGGAACAAAGCAGTTTCTGATTGATATTGGGGCTAAAGACCGTGAAGATGCATTAAGTTATGTAAGTATTGGAGATCCAATTGTACTGGATACAACTATACGAAAACTGGCAAATGATAAATTTACTGCACGTGCACTCGACGACCGACTTGGCGTTTATATTATTATGGAAGCTATAAAAAGAGCTAAAAAACAAGGTTGTACGGTTGGTGTTTACGCAGCTTCTACTACAGGAGAAGAGACAACTAAGACAGGAGCATATTGGACAAGTACACGTATAAATCCATCTATGGCAATTGTAGTAGATGTTACTTATACTAGTGATTGTAGCGGAATGGATCCTGCTGAAATGGGGACAGTTCTACTTGGTGGTGGCCCTGTTCTGTGTAATAGTCCAATAGTTGTAAAAGCGTTGAATACTAAAATGGAGGAGTGTGCAAAAACAGCTGGAATCCAAATTCAGAGAGAAGCTGCAAGCAGACTTAGTTATACAGATGGGGATAAAATACATTTTTCTAATCAGGGAGTACCTACGGTGCTCGTGTCAATCCCACTGCGTTATATGCACATGCCCGCAGAAGTTGCAGATGAAAAAGATGTGGAAGGTTGTATAGAATTAATTTCTCAATTTCTAATAAAATACAAATAATTTTATTACTGAAAGAGAAAAGGCTACCTTAAATAGAGGTGTCACTTTATTTGTAAAGTAAGCGTCAAATCTGACGCTTATGCACATCGGAAGGATGAGTTCTTATCGGAAGAAACAGTAAATGATATCACATAGACACAGGAACTGTGATATACTGTGCCTATGTAAAATAAATGCGTTTTATAAATTCCATTCAAGTTTGTCTGACTAACAATAATTTAATAATGAAATAATACAAGCACTTTCAGCATGAAATTATTTACATGGATTCGACAGCTGTTGCCAGCTATACGAAGCGAGGTGGCGATAAATTTATTGGAAGAAGGCTGTTAGATTGTCATAATCCAGCATCCAGGGATATAATACAGCAGGATCATCTTATTGGTACAACATACAACTATGACATGGATTCAAAAAAACAGGAAGGTAAGATAGATAGAAAATGTTATTAGAAGAATTTGACGCAAATAAAACTGCAATCATCAACCCGGATATGTGTGTGGAGAAGATTGAAAATTTTCCGGAAGTTACGATTTCCTGTTTTTCAGAAGAACTTTTCAATGAGGTACTGGAATTTTTTCGTGCAAAAGAAATAGCGAGTGTTCATTCTGCAAGTGGCTTGAATCCTATTTATGAAGTTACATATAAAGGAAAAAGATTTGCAATGTTCAAATCAATGGTCGGGGAACCTTTATGCGTGGGACAGTACGAAGAAATAATTGCAATGGGAAGTAAAAGACTGATTTTGCTTGGAAATTGTGGGGTATTAGATAAACGGATTGAAGATTGTGGAATTATTATTCCGATTAAGGCTGTCAGGGATGAGGGAACGAGTTACCACTATGCGAAACCATGTGACACAATTGATGTGAATCATAATTACAGGGATGAGTTTAAGAAAGTACTGAAAGAGTTTGGATATCCTTATGTGGAAGGAATCACATGGACAACAGACGCCTGCTATAGAGAAACAAGGGATAAGGTGAATAAGAGAAAAGAAATGGGTGCGGTCTGTGTTGAGATGGAGTGTGCTGGAATGCAGGCACTCTGTGATTTCAGGGGAACAGAATTTTTCCAGTTCTTTTATGCAGGAGATAACCTTGACCATTCATCCTGGGAGCCAAGAAGTTTATCAGGCAGTGCAAGATTGGATGATAAGAGTAAAATCATGCTACTGGCCTTTGAACTTGGTCTTAAAATATTAGAAAAATTGTAGAAGGAATGATGGATATACAGTTAGCTACAGAGCTTAAAGGAAAACTTTGTCCTTTGCATGAATACAAATAAAAAATCTTAAGGTATGAAAAGAATAGTGTGTAGACGAATCGCATATGCTAATTAGGATTATGGGGATCTGCGAATTAAATGTAAGATAATGAGTGGGGATTTGCGTATCAAATGCGAGATGATGAACGGGGATTTGCGTAGGATACGCATTTACACGAACGGGGATTTGCGATATAATTTAGATTTTTTCTTTCTCCAATTACAACAGTTGACCGGAGTCAGACTGTATGAAAAGGAATCCGTGATTATATTTGATGAGGTTCAACTATTGCCGAAGGCAAGACAGGCAATCAAGTATCTTGTGGCTGATGGGAGATACAAATATATTGAAACGGGATCATTTTTATCGATAAGGAAAAATACGAAGGATATATTAATTCCGAGTGAAGAACATAAGATATCCATGTATCCGATGGATTTTGAAGAATTTTTGTGGGCAGTTGGTGATGAAATCACGGCGGATACCATTAAGCTGCTTTTAAAAAGCAAAAAATCTGCCGGAAATGCAATGCACAGGAATCTGATGCGTATGTTCCGGTTGTATATGCTGATTGGCGGAATGCCACAGGCTGTAGAAGCATATTTAGAACACAATAATCTACAGGTAGTGGATGAGGTAAAAAGGGAAATCGTTGATTTGTATGAGGAAGATTTTACAAAGATAGATGGAACCGGGCTTGCAGGTGATATATACGATGCAATCCCGGCAAGTCTCAGTGGAAATGCATCGAGATATGTTTTGTCAAATGCGAGGGAGGGAACACGTCTGGAACAGGTTCGTGAATTAGTACCGGATATTCTTAGTTCGTATACTGTAAATATTGCGTATCATGCAAATAATCCGGGAGTAGGAATGTCGTTAGAAAAAGATGCCGGACGGTATAAGTTATTTACCTCCGATGTCGGGCTGTTTATAACACTTGCTTTTAAGGATAAAAAATATACAGAGAATATCATTTATAATAAGCTGCTATCGGATAAATTAGAAGCGAACCTCGGATATATATATGAAAATGTCGTGGCACAAATGTTAGTTGCTAGGGGAAACAACCTGTTTTATTACACGATGGAAAGCGATACATCGAATCATCTGTATGAGATAGACTTTTTGTTGTCAAAAGGGGATAAAATTAATCCGATTGAAGTGAAGTCTGGAAATTACAGAGGGCATAAGTCGTTAGATATGTTTTGCGATAAGTATAGCAGTCGTATCAGAGACAAATATGTGGTTCATACGAAGGATTATAAATGGGAGAATGGCATCCATTATCTGCCGGTATATATGATCCCATTTTTGTAAAATCCATACCATTTATGCTAAAAAAAGCACAGATTATGCAATTTTTCTCCATAAAAGAATTCTTATGTTAGGATTAAGACAAGTAAAGCGGAACATAAATGCAGAAAGTTATTCCGAAACTGCAAGGAAGAGTTTCGCAGTCCAGAGAGAAAGGGATTAATATTATGGAGAAAATCAAAGGCTTATGGCTTGGATTTGCAGAGAAGCATCCGGGCGCATCAAAATGGATTCGTGAAGGTGGTTTATTCGTTATCGTAAGTAACCTTATCACAGTACTGAAATATTTTATGTTACTGTTTTTACCACTTGCATTCGCAGGGCTTCCAAAAGTTGATTTCGGATTCCCGGGAATCGACATCACATTATTCGGAGAGACTTTCAAATGGAACATCATCGGTTATGACGCTGCACACGGCGGACTTCCTTATTTCTGTGCATATATGATCGCAATGGTAGTTGGTGAGTGTATCAACTTCCCAATCCAGAGAAGCTTCGTATTCCGCAGCAAAGGGAACATCTGGTATCAGGGAATGTGGTATCTGATCGCATTCTGTATCGTAACCTGTATCGTAAACTCCATCAACTGTATCTGGGTTGCTGTGGCAGGAATGTTCGTACCGGACTGGCTGTATAACATTGGAACGACCGTATTAAACGGTGGTGTATCTATGGTGGTATTCTTCTTTGTTAATAAAATCATCTTCCCGGAAGGGGAAGCAAAAAAAGCGGAAGCTTAAGATTTATGGAGCTGCTGTACTGAGAAATTGGTACGCAGCTCTTTTTATGTAGATTTTATTTTTGATTGTGGGTGTTGTTTTTGCTGTGTCAGCAGCAAAATTAATAAAAAATTTATTTGTTTCATAGTCTTTTTTATGATATTGTAAATTTACAATTCATTGAGATATGTGTGGCGTATCTTCTATATGGATTCAAAAATTCTTTAAAGTTTTCAATATGAATGGTTTCCCTCCTAATCGTACATTGACAATTGAATAGGAACTTTACATTATGCTATAATATCACCAGCGAAAGGCGGTGATGGAAAGTGAATGAGGAATATATGCCAACAGATGTACAATTCAAGTATGAATTAAGAAAACACTTAACAGAACTGGAAAGAAAGCTTGAACTGCTTCGGAACGAAGAGTATGAAAAGCTTGAAAAAGAGTATTTGAAGGAAATACAGGATATTCAGACAAGTTTGGAAGATTAACAGAAAACAATATAAAAAAGAAGGTGTAAAGTCGTGATAGAAAAAGGGCTTTGCACCTTTTTCAATTGAATAGGAACTTTACATTATGTTATAATATCACCAACGAAAGGCGGTGATAGCATGGAGGATAATGGAATGACAAGAGAAGAACTTATCAGTTTGACAATTGACAAATATACGGATCTGCAGCGCATTAAAAAATCCAATGGCGGTGTGGAGAACAAAGAACTTGATTATCAGATTAAGGTCACACTTGCAAAGTTATCTTCACTTGGTATATCCGTCGAAGATATTACATTGTAGATTGTGAAAAATTTATCAGGGTGTGGAGCCAAAACTATGGCTTCGCACTCTTCTCATCTGGGAGAAGGTTATGTTAAAAATAGCAATCGTAGAGGATGAACGTGAGTGTCAGGAAGCACTCATCGAGCATCTGAGAAAATATGAAAAAGAGAAAAACGAAGCATTTATCGTAAGAATTTTTAATGACGGCATAGATATTCTGGATGACTATTCTGCGGACTATGACCTGATTTTTCTGGATATCCATATGAAATATCAGGATGGAATGACAACCGCAAAGAGAATCCGCGAAGTGGATGCGGACGCACAGATCGTGTTCATCACGGCGCTGGCGCAGTATGCAATAGAGGGCTACAAGGTAAATGCGCTGGATTTTATTTTAAAACCGGTTGTTTATGAGCAGCTTACTACTATGCAAGACAGGCAATGCACCGTGTACTTTACACGATCGCAAACAGCAAGAGCATGAATGGCGCAATGCCGGGTTCCCAGATCAAAGATGGAATGAGAATTTCAGACAAAATCAAACTGGCAATTGATATTATCTTTGGTCTGCTGATCGTTCTGGAAGTTTACAGGATTTTCCGGTTATTCAGACTGACAAAGAAAAAGCTTGCAAAGCTTCTGGCAAAAGCTGAGAAAAAAGCACAGAAAAAACAGATGTAAAAGTGACAGGACTTCTTTACATCAATGTAAAATTTATGTAAAATAGTAAATACAAAAAGAGCAGAACTGCGATCATATTTGAAGTAGTTTTGCTCTTTATTTTTACTGGAAAATATGAGGCGATGGGAGACAGTGTATTTTTCGGGGAATAGCAAAGGAGAGAAAAATATGAGAAAAAACTGGGCAGCATTGGCACTCACAGGCATGTTATGCCTGACAACTTTTGCAGGAACACAGACTGTTTCCGCTGAGACAGCAGATTCCGCAAAACAGGTGGATATTGTATTCACACATGATACACATTCCCACCTTAACACATTTACGACGGTGGTGGATGATGCAGAGAAAGAAGTGGGAGGATTTGCGAGGATCAACACCTTGATCCAGGAGCAGAAAGCGAAAAATCCTGACACGCTGGTGATTGATGGCGGTGATTTTTCCATGGGAACACTGATCCAGACTGTTTTTGAGACGCAGGCGGCAGAAATCCGCATGTTAGGCTATATGGGATGCGATGTGACCACACTCGGAAACCACGAATTTGATTACCGCTCCAAAGGACTTGCAAATATGTTGAACAGTGCGGCGGAGTCCGGGGATGATCTTCCGGCAATGGTTGTCTGCAATGTGGATTGGGAATCCATGGAGGCAGCAGGCTTAAGTGAGGGACAACAGCTGATCAGAGACGCATTTGATGAGTACGGGGTCAGAGACTATGTTGTATTGGAAAAAGGGGATACAGACATAGCTGTCGTAGGCGTTTTTGGTAAAGATGCACTTGCCTGTGCGCCGACCTGTGAACTTTTATTCAAAGATCCAATCGAGGCGGTAAAAGAAACGGTCGAAGAGATCAGGGAGAACGAGGATGTTGATATGATCGTCTGCGTTTCCCACAGCGGAACCTGGGAGGACGAGAGTAAATCAGAGGATGAAAATCTGGCAAAGGCAGTGCCGGATCTCGATCTGATCTTAAGCGGTCACACACATACAACACTGGAAGAGCCAATTGTCCATGGAGATACCTATGTGGTATCCTGCGGTGAATATGGTAAGAATCTCGGCGAACTTTCCATGACACAGAAAGCAGATGGACGCTGGGAGATGACTTCTTACGAAATTGTGCCGGTCACAACAGACATTGATCAGGATGCAGAGACACAGAACGCCATTGATCAGTTTATGGATACTGTGGACACCGACTATTTGGCACAGTTTGGCTATACCAAAGATCAGGTGTTAGCGGAAAATGACGTGGATTTCTCCACACAGAAGGATCTGGAAAATATCCATGAAGAACACAATCTTGGTGATATCATGTCAGATGCCTATGTGTATGCGGTGGAAAATGCAGCAGATTTTGACGGTGTCCCGGTGGATGTGGCAGTTGTTCCAAGTGGCACTGTCCGTGACACCTATGCAAAAGGCGATATTACCGTGGAGCAGGTATTTAATTCATTTTCCCTCGGAATCGGGGCAGACGGAGTGCCTGGATATCCGCTCATCAGTGTGTATCTGACGGGAAAAGAGTTAAAGACAGCAGCAGAGATCGATGCATCCGTTTCTGATTTTATGACAACCGCAAGACTTTACAGCAGCGGACTTAATTTTACATACAATCCAAACCGCATGATCTTAAACAAAGTCACAGATGTCTATCTGGATGATGGTACACAGAGAATTGAGATTAAGGATGATAAATTATACCGCGTGGTCGCAGATCTTTACAGCGGACAGATGTTAAGTGCGGTTACAGATATGTCCTACGGTCTGTTGTCACTGGTTCCAAAATATGCAGATGGAACACCGATCGAAGACTTCGAGGATGTCATCATCACAGAGAACGGAAAAGAGTTAAAAGCGTGGGATGCGATCGCAAGATACATGGAGTCATTTGAGGATACAGACGGCGATGGAATCGCCAATGTGCCGGAATATTACAGCACTACGCATTACAGAAAGCAGGTGGATGACAGCCGGAATATCGTTGACCTTGTAAAAAATCCAAATAAATTTACCGGAATCATTGTTGGTGTGATTGCAGTGTTGATTTTACTTGTCATTTTCATTATATTATTAATTAAGAAAATTGTGAAAAAAGTAAAATCCCGCAAGATGAAAAAGTAAAAAATTTTTCCGGTATCAGTGGATCATTCGGACATACGTTGAAAAAGAAGTTTACATAAGTCGGGATTGGCAGGGAGATTCAAAATGAGCGCACAGGACAACATGGAAAAGGTTCTCAGGGAATTACATGTCCTTTTATCAAAAAGCAATCCATATGAGAGAGATTCTAACTATCTGGTCGTAAATAAGAAAGAGATGCTGGATATTTTAAAACAGCTTGCAGTCTGCATGTCAGAAGTTATGGATGAGTATGAACTGACACAGCAGGGCAGGGAGCAGGCACAGCGGGAAAACCGGAAGATCGGGGAAGAAATCATCAATGACGCCAGAGCAAAAGCAGAGGATGTTTATGCTGCGTCGGTTATGTATACGGATGAAGCGCTCCGTCGGATCCTTGATATTATGGATGAGGCGAATGAATCTGTAAAAGCGGTCTATGACAGCATGGGCGAAAAGCTTGCGAATGAAAGAAAACTGGTTTCCGGTGACAAGCTGGAATTAAAGAGTCTGCTGCAGGATCTTAAGGATACGGACAAATACATGGGTATTATTGAGGAGCGGAATAAGAAGATTGCGAAGGAGAAGAAATGGAAAGAAGAGGGAACAGAACCTTCTCCGTATGCAGCAGTGAAGCCGGAGATCAAGATCAACCGCGATTATTTTGAACAGCAGGGAATCTCCTTTGAAGAACCGGAGGAGGAACAGCCGGAAGAAAAAACAGAGAAAGCTGCTCCTGAGATCAGCGTGAATCTGGATTCTGAGTACTTTAAGTGGAAAGAGCAGGAAGGAAAAGAAGAGGATTCAGAGGATGAGAAACAGCCAGAGAAAAAAGGATTCTTTGGAAAATTTATGAAATAAAATTAATTGTGTACAACCTATTGACAAAGATGCCAATAGGTTGTATTTTATTATACATAAAGATTGAACACAATTAAGTTGCAAGCAATATAAAAGAAGAGAAAAACAATGAGTAAATTTTATGATTTTGAAGCGGAAGATGTAATCTGACACCAATGCTTGAAAGTATGCTGACAAGAACACGGCCGGACTATATGGAGAGCGCAGATATCAAATGGAACTTTACAAAATTTTTAATTGACCGGAATGGCAACGTGGTAGAACGGTTTGAGCCGACAGCGGATATGGATGTGGTAGAGGAAAAAATCAGAGAAATTCTATAATGTTGTAAAAACAACGGAAATTCTGCTCCCAATTGCGTATAGTAAAGATACAAAAAAAGGAAACTATATATGAAAATAAATCGCACAGTATCATTGCCAAAAGGAGCGTAGGAAGTATGAATAGAGAAGAGCAGATCGCAAATGCTGAAAAAGCAACGGTGGATTCGATCCGGGAACAGAGATTTGCAAAGACAGCGGAGCTTGTGAAGATTCCGGGGCATCCACTTCACACATTTACGTTGGAGAACGAAGCACTTGCCAAAACGATTAAAAAATGCAGGGAAGCATTAAAGAGCGGGCATGTAGAGTACAAGCTTATAGAAGAAGTCCGGCAGCTTGCAATCCATTATGCCAAAAAGGGAGATCTTCTTTATCCGCATTTAAAGGTAAAGTATGAGATCAGCGGTCCGTCGGATGTTATGTGGACGGTGGATGATGAGATACGGGATGAATTTGCTGCGCTGGCGAAAAAAGCGGATTCACAGGATGATGAGTGGAAAAAACGTTTCGAGGCGGCACTCACAAGAGCAGACGAGATGATCTATAAAGAAGCCAATATTCTTTTTCCAAATTGTGCATTTAACTTTACGGATGAGGAATGGTTTGGAATCTATCGGGACTCAAAAGACTATGCAGAGTGTCTTGGTGTAGAAAACGGAGTCTGGGAGGACGCAGAGAAGGCACAGGACGTAAAGACGCCGTCCATCAGTCAGGATGAGATTGTCATGGCAGGCGGTCACATGACCGTGGAGCAGTTGACAGCAATGCTGAATACCATCCCACTGGAGATTTCGTTTGTGGACACAGACAATATCAACCGCTTTTTTAACGAAGGTCCAAAAGTGTTCAAAAGACCGGGAATGGCGATCGACAGAGAGGTATTCTCCTGCCACCCGCCGAAGATTGAACAGCAGGTACGCCGTATTATTGAAGAGTTCAGAGCGGGAACGCTTGATAAAGTACCTGTCTGGATGGATAAAAACGGTAGAACCATGTTAGTCACTTATATGGCAGTCCGTGATAAAAGCGGAAAATATCTTGGAACCATGGAACTGGTACAGGATATGGAATTTGCAAAAGAATATTTTCAGAAATAATTAATAAGTAGAAATCTCCTTATGGGAAGCAGCACGATACTCGCGTGGTCTGCTTCCCATAATTGTTTTAAACTGCTTTGAAAAATAAGCTTGGGTTGGAAAAACCAAAATGGGAATCATTGTTTTGATGCCTCCGGCTATGGTACAATATTGGAATCATAGATGGAGGCATTTTATATGAAAGTGGTAGTGGCAATTGATTCTTTAAAGGAAGTATGACAAGTATGCAGGCGGGAAACGCCTGTAAAGAGGGGATTCTTGCGGCGGCGCGTGCGCATTGTGACGGTGGGGCAGCAGCCGTTAGGGACAGGAAACCTGCAGCAGATAATATGGATGTTGTCGTAAAACCGCTCGCGGATGGAGGCGAGGGTACGGTGGAAGCTTTGGTAGAAGGGATGAACGGAACCTATGAGTATGTGACCGTGACAGACCCGATGGGAAGCCACGTAAAAGCAAGATATGGTATTCTGCCGGATCAAACAGCTGTGATGGAGATGGCGGAGGCATCCGGCATTACACTTGTAAAAGAACCGTTAAATCCATGGAAAGCAGCATCCACAGGAGTCGGAGAAATGATTCTGGATGCAGTTCAAAAAGGATGCCGCAAATTTATCATTGGAATTGGCGGCAGTGCGACGACAGAGGGCGGCATCGGAATGTTATCGGCACTGGGCTATGATTTCATGGATGAAAACGGAGACATATTGCCACCGGTTTTTGCCTCGCTGGAAAAAGTGGTGCAGATAGAAAATAATCGTGTGCCGGAAGTGCTAAAAGACTGCCATTTTCAGATCGCATGTGATGTGACAAATCCGCTTTGTGGAGCGCAGGGGTGTGTTTACGTTTTCGGAGCGCAAAAAGGCGTGAAGGAAGAAGAAAAAGAGAGCATGGACAGGGCGATGCAGTCCTATGCGGCATGTCTGGAAAAATTTACCGGCAAAAAGCTGAGTGAAATTCCAGGCACAGGCGCAGCCGGGGGGCTTGGGTTTGCGTTTCTGTGGGGACTTCCAAACGTGGAACTGAAACCGGGAATCGACATTGTTCTTGAGGCAGTCGGGCTGGCAAGTGAATTGCAGGATGCAGATATCGTGGTGACAGGGGAAGGCTGTCTTGATTTTCAGACGGCAATGGGAAAAGTTCCGGTCGGTGTGGCAAAGGCAGCAAAGCAATACGGCTGTGAAGTGATCGCTTTTGCCGGAAGTGTGACAGAAGAAGCCATAAAATGTAACGAAAAGGGAATCGATGCATTTTTCTCCATCCTGCCGAGAGTGTGTTCACTGGATGAGGCTATGGACACGGAAATTGCGCAGAAAAATATGCGGAATGCGGCGGAGCAGGTGTTCCGGTTGATTTTGACGCTGCTGAAAGAAAAATGTTACGAATAATGTTACAAAATTACAAGAAAATCACGGAAAAATGTTACAAGAGCCGGAAAAACTGATTTATGAGATTAATCTGAGCGGACTGTAGTAAGTGATAGGAAATGAAAAAACAATAGAATTCCCTGCAAAAGCGTTCTATAATAATCCCAGATAAAAAATCAGGAGGTCCCAATCATGAACGATACATTAAAAGTTTTAGAGACAAGAAGAAGCTGCCGCAATTTCAAACCGGATATGATTCCAGAGGAAACACTTGAGCAGATTGTAAGAGCCGGAACCTATGCGCCAACCGGAATGGGAAAACAGTCCCCGATCATCCTTGCAGTGACGAATAAGGAATTGCGTGACCAGCTTTCGGAAGAAAACCGTAAAATCATGGGAGCACCGGAAAGAATGGATCCGTTCTATGGAGCACCGGTCATTCTTGTGGTACTTGCCAATAAGGCAGTTCCAACACATGTGTACGATGGTTCTCTTGTGATGGGCAATCTGATGAATGCCGCAGAAAGCCTCGGCGTGGCAAGCATCTGGATCCACAGGGCGAAAGAGGAGTTCGAATCTGATTTCGGCAAAAAAATTCTTGCTGATCTTGGTATTCAGGGCGAATACGAAGGGATCGGCCACTGCGCACTCGGATATGCAGCAGAGCCGGCAAAAGAGGCGACCGCAAGAAAAGAGAACTATGTATATTATGTGAGATAATGATTGCATAGTTGAAAGTGGTAAGTGATTTATACTATGTAAAATAACAAAAAGCGTTGATTTTGGAGAATTTCCGAGATTGACGCTTTTTTATTCAGTTATAACTGACTCGGTTGTAACCGAATAAAAATTGACATTCCGAAAAATAATAATTATACTTATTTTATAATTGATGACAATAGAATGTTTGTAGAGCGAGCATTCTATTGTTGGAGAACTTTAGGATAGCAAAATTTCTGATGCAGGAAAGACAGGGTATCATGATTATGAAATTTTATGGCAGGGAAACAGAAAGAAAAAAATTAAATTCCATGTTTCAAACAGATGGTCAGATGATCTCTCTGATCTATGGACGAAGAAGGATCGGAAAAAGTGAATTGATCCGGCAGGTGCTCAAAGAAACAGAATTAAAAAGTATTTACTATGAGTGCAAGCAGACAACGGAACAGAATAATGTAGACAGTCTTTCTGAACTGGTAGGAGAAACATTCGATTTTCCGAAGCCTGCATTTGCCGATATGGAGAGCCTGCTTCGGTTCTTATTTCGGACATCGGAAAAAAAGCCACTTATTCTTGTTTTGGATGAATACCCGTATCTGCGTGAAAATGCAAAAGGACTGGACAGTGTGCTGCAGTCTGTGATCGATGAATACCGTGACCGTTCTAATATGAAGCTTATTATCTGTGGTTCCTATGTAGATACGATGAAAGAACTTCTGGCAAAACAGAATCCACTCTATGGCAGGATTGACCTTACACTGAATCTGAAACCGATGGATTACTATGAGTCGGCACTGTTTTATCCTGCTTTTTCGGATGAGGATAAAGTGAGGATTTACAGTGTGTTCGGCGGAATACCTTATTATAACCGGCTGATCGATGGAAAGAAAAGTGTAAGAGAGAACATCATAGAGCTGATCGCATCACCGGGGGCGCGTCTGGAAAACGAAGTGTCAATGTATTTAAGCTCGGAGATATCGAAAATCACAAATGCCAATGAAGTGTTTGAAGCACTGGCAAAAGGTTTTTCCAGATACAAGGACATTCTTGATCAGTCACATGTTTCGAGCGGTCCTGCGCTTGTGGATGTGCTTGACAAATTGATACGTATGGATGTTGTGGACAAAATTACACCGATCAATGATGAAAATAATCGGAAAAATCAGGATATTTTATTTCGGATAACCTGTCATTGTTTTACTATAAATATATTTTCAGAAATTCATCCCGCATGAATATCATGGATTCAGATATTTTTTATGACCGTTATATTGCAGAAGATTTTGAAACAAAATATGTCCCAAAAGTTTTTGAGGATGTGTGCAGGCAGTACCTCATCAGAAGAAACCGTAAGGGATTGATGGATGAAATTTTTGAAAAAATAGGAAAATATTATTATGATGATCCGGTAGCAAAAAAGAACGGAGAATTTGATATTGTAACGCAGGATGACAAAGGCTATATTTTCTATGAAGCAAAATTCCGCAAAGAACCTGTGACAGAACAGATGATCCGGGAAGAGATCTGCCAGGTGGAACAGACCGGGTTAGAGTGTTACAAATATGGCTTTTTTTCAAGGTCAGGATTTGCATGTGAAGGAGCAGACAACTGTAAACTGATAGAGCTGAGAGAATTATATAAATAAAATTAAACAATTCTTAACAGGAAACTGCCAGATCTAGCGATAAGACCATACCAGTACGATCGTCTCCCGGTTTGTGAAAAAACTTTCTTCTATATTAGGAAATATGAATAAAAAACAAATATGATTTTTGTGTAGTATTTGAAAAGTTTGCAGATTTTAATGAAAGAACTTTCAAAAAAGAGTATAATGATTGAAAATCACTTTCAATGAGGTTATGTTATGGGCATGGAAAAATATGCAAAAACGATCATACCGACGATCGAGGCAAACTATGAGAGATACACAGAAACAGAAAGACATATTGCAGACTATTTTTTGAAAAATGATGCAATCGGGGATCTGTCCGCAGAATTTATTTCCACGGAACTTTCCGTTTCGCCTGCGTCGCTGTCAAGATTTGCCAAGAAAAGCGGATATCAGGGTTACCGGGAATTTGTGTATGAATACCGTAATTCTTATGTGGAGAAAACCACAGTGGAACAGGAAGAGTCGCGGCTAGTCTTAGACACGTATCAGAGCCTGCTGAATAAAGTCTACAATCTGTTGGACGAGGCACAGATCAAACGGATCGTGGAAAAACTCAGGGTGGCAAAACGTGTTTATGTCTGCGGAAGAGGAAGTTCCGGGCTTGCAGCAGAGGAGATGGCAACGAGATTCCGTTGGATCGGGATCGACATGGTTGCACTCCGGGATAACGAAAACATAAAAATGCAGTCGGTGTTTCTGAATCCACAGAATCTCGTTATCGGGTTGAGCCTAAGCGGCACAAAATCAGAAGTCTTATACATGCTTGCGCGTGGATGCCGGCAGGGAGCAGACACCATACTGATAACGGAAAAAAACAGAAAGTCATACGAAGACTTTTGCAGGGAAGTGATGCTGGTGCCTTCCTTACAACATTTAAACCACGGCAATCTGATCTCGCCACAGTTTCCGCTTCTCATGATGATCGACATTATTTATGCGGCTTATGTAAACCATGACCGTGTGCATATTGAAAAAATCCAGAAAGAAGTCCAGCGCACCTTAAGAGGCAGCGAGGATAAATGATGAAAGATAGGAGAGATGTCAAAATGAAAATTATCAGAACAAAGGATTACCAGGATATGAGCAGAAAGGCAGCCAACATTATTTCTGCACAGATGATCTTAAAGGATGACAGCGTACTTGGACTTGCAACAGGTTCTACTCCAATCGGTATTTATGATCAGTTGGTAGACTGGTACAAAAAAGGAGACCTTGATTTCTCTAAAATCACAACTGTAAATCTGGACGAGTATAAAGGACTTCCGAAAGAGAACGACCAGAGTTACTGGTATTTTATGAATAAAAATTTATTTTCAAGAGTCAATATCAGACCGGATTACCACTTCCTTCCGGATGGAACGAATCTTGACAGTGACAATGAGTGCGAGAGATACGAGAAACTGATCGATTCTCTTGGCGGAATTGATCTTCAGTTATTAGGACTGGGACGTAATGGACATATCGGTTTCAACGAGCCATGCGATTCTTTCCCTCAGGATGTTCATGTTGTTGACCTGACAGAGAGTACCATCGAAGCTAACAAACGTTTCTTTGCAAGTGCAGATGACGTTCCAAAACAGGCTTACACGATGGGCGTTGGAACTATCCTTCGCGCAAAAGCAATCCTGCTTGTAGTCAGCGGAAAAGATAAGGCAGCAGCATTAAATGCAGTCGTAAACGGACCAATCACACCACAGGTTCCTGGCTCTGTCTTAAGACTTCATCCAAATGTGATCATTGTTGCAGATGAAGATGCTTTATCTGAGATGGAATAAAATGCTATAAGAGGATTTTTTACAAGTCCAGTTTTGTATGTAATAAAAAAGAAAAATCGTACAGACGAAATATGATGTTCCTGTTCGAAAGAACCACAAAGGAAATCATATTTTGTCTGCACGATTTTTCTATTATTTGCGTTTTACAAAAACTTTGCCACCATGGCAACACTGGTTTTATCGCGGGCGATTTTGGCAAGCTCGCGGTTGTCGAGCAGATAACGCATGATAAGCGATTCGGCAACGAATAACTCACTGACCTTGACCGGGATACTGCCGCCATCTAATGGTGTTTCCAGGGCACCGCACAGGAGGACAACATCTGCAAGTGCTGTGCCAGGTGCGTCCGGATAGTGCGTGATGAGGATGATCTTCGCACCGGTCTTTTTGGCAACGGATAAAGTGTCCATCATGTCGTGCGTGGAGCCGGAGTAGGAAACAAATAAAATGACATCACCTGGACCCATGAGGCTTGCGGCGATCAATTGCGTGTGGCTGTCACCACAGTTGCGGAATTTATTGGAGATCGTGGCGAAGCGCACCCAGATATCATTTGCCAGAAACCCGGCTGCCACCCTGACCGAGGCAGTAAACGGAGGTTGCGCGCTGCAAGAGAAGGGCAGCCTCGTCAATTGCGTCAAAGTCAAGAACACTCATAGTGTTACTGATCGCAGCCTGAAAAGAAGCACATACGTTGTCACATAATGAAGATGTCGGCATGGATGGATCTAAAGAATAGGAAGAAAACGGTGTCGGCGTCACATTTGCCTGTGCAAGTGAAATCTTCATTTCATTATAACCTTCAAATCCGAGTTGTTTACAGAAACGGTAAATTGTGGCTTCTGCCATATTGCAAGCTTTGGCAAGTGAGGAAATCGATAAAAACTGCGCTTCCTCGGCATGCTTTGTCAGGTAATCTGCGATGATCGTACCTGATTTGGTGAGTGAATCCTGCTTTTCCGCAAGCAGATCCCAGAAATTCTTATTAATCATAATTTAATCCCCTGTAAAATGAAGCAAGTGTTACTGTTCACACTATGTTTTACTGCGTAAGCAGGCGTTTACAGAAACACATTAATATTTACTATATAAAAGTATATGTCAAAATGAAATACACTGCAAGATAAAATCATAAAAATGAAAAATATTTTCACGCAAAAACAAAAGGAAAATGGATGAATATGCGGAATTGCAGGTGCAAAATATACACTTAGCACTATTTAAAAACTGATATGCACGGATTTATGTGCAAATGTACTATATTTTCAAAATGAAATTAGTACAAAACGTATATGGACAAAATGAAAATATTTTTCTAAAATATAATTACTTCGAAAGATAGAATCTTTTAAGAAAAGGAGAAGAAGAATATGAAAAAGAAAGTTTTGGCTACCTTACTGGTGGGAGCAATGGCAGCAAGCTTATTAGCAGGCTGTGGAACAACAGTTGAGACAACAGGAAGCAGTGACACAACAACAGCTCCTGAAAAAACTCAGACAACAGAGACCGCAGAAGCAGGAGAGGCAGGCGGTTCTGATGTTTCGGCAGACATTACCTTATGGACATATCCAATCGGTGAATGGGGCAATGCAGAGACAGTTGATTCCTTAATTCAGGACTTCAACAAGGAGTATCCGGGAATCAATGTGACAGTGGAATATCTTGATTACACAAACGGTGATGATCAGGTAAATACAGCGATCGAAGGTGGACAGGCTCCAGACCTTATCATGGAAGGACCGGAACGTCTGGTTGCAAACTGGGGAGCAAAAGGATTGATGGTTGACTTATCCGATATCCTGGACGACACAGATAAATCTGAAATTTATGAATCTGTATTATCCGCATGTGTGAACAAAGAGGGAGCTACTTATGAATATCCGCTTTGTATGACAGCACATTGTATGGCAATCAACAAAACAGTATTTGAGGAAGCTGACGCTATGCAGTATGTAGACGCTGAGAACCATACATGGACAACAGATGATTTCTTCAAAGCAATGGATGCTGTTTATGCTCACACAGGTCAGACCGTAGGTGCTGTTTACTGTAGTGGTCAGGGTGGTGACCAGGGAACAAGAGCCCTCATCAACAACCTTTACGGTGGAACATTCACAGACGCAGATCACACAAAATATACAGCAGATTCCGCTGAGAACGTAAAAGCAATCCAGGCACTTGTTGATTCCAAAGCAATCGGATTTGATGCTTCTATCGCAGGTGGTGACGAGATCAACTTATTCCGTCAGGGTGTTTTAAATGTAGCATTCTGCTGGAACATTGCACAGCAGTTAAACGCTGACAACAACGATGCAGGACTTACAAATGATGGCGATGAGATCCTTTTCATGGCATTCCCATCTGAGAAAGCAACAGATACAAAACTTTGTGGTGGTATCTGGGGATTTGGTGTATTTGATAACAAAGATGCAAACAAGATCGAAGCATCCAAACTCTTTATTAAATACATGGCAGACAGTGCAGAAGGAACACCAGACGCAGTTCTTTCTTCTACATACTTCCCGGTACGTGATACTGTAGAAGGCAAAGATTTAACAGGTCTTTACGGTGATGTTCAGACAATGAGCGAGTACAGTACATTAATGCAGTACCTTGGTGACTACTATCAGGTAACTCCAGGCTGGGCAGAAGCTCGTACAGCTTGGTGGAATATGCTTCAGCAGGTTGGAAGCGGCGCTGATGTCCAGACAGCAGTTGATGAGTTCGTTGGAACAGCAAACGCAGCAGCAGCTAACTAAGCAGTTCGTATAGCAACTAAATAAATGATAAGTGGAATCCCCTCCTCGCAGGAATACCGGAGGAGGGGATTTTTAGCCAAAAAGTTATGGAAAGGATGGTGTTTTCTTTGAAATCAGCAGTAAAACCATCAAAGCGCAGCCGTGTATTGGTAAGAAAAGAAACGACCGCTGCATATCTTTTTTTACTTCCTAGTTTGATTTTCTTTCTGGGATTTGTAATTTTTCCAATTGTATTATGTGTGTGGACCAGTTTTTTTGACTCAACAATGAACTCTGCGGATGTTTTTGTTGGACTTGCAAACTATAAAGAATTATTTCAGGATAAAGTTTTCCTTGGGGCGTTGAAGAACACTCTTATTATCGTAGTGGTTTCCGTTCCGATCACATGTGTTTTTTCATTATGGGTATCTTCCGTGATCGTAGATCTGAAAGGATGGGCAACCTCCTTATTCAGAATTGTATTTTATCTTCCGGTTGTAACTGGTTCCGTAGCAGTTACCGTTGTATGGAAGTGGATGTTTAACAATTACTATGGAATTTTCAATTACCTTGGTACAAAGACAGGGATCATCGACCAGAACATCAACTGGCTGGGTGATGAGCGTTATGCACTTGCATGTATCATACTGATTTTGCTTACAACTTCCGTTGGCCAGCCAATTGTACTTTATGTATCTGCACTTGGTAATGTGGATGCATCCTTGGTGGAAGCGGCAAATGTAGATGGAGCTACAAGCCTTCAGGCTTTCTGGAAGATCAAGTGGCCACAGATTATGCCGACCACATTATATATTGTTGTTATTACAACAATCAACAGTTTCCAGTGTTTTGCACTGATCCAGTTGCTGACATCCGGTGGACCAAACCACAGTACAGACACGATCATGTATTACATTTATTATTCCGCATTTAAACTGTACCGTTACGGATACGGCGATGCAATGGGCGTTGTCCTTGCAATTATGATCGCAATCCTGTCCGCAATCCAGTTTAAACTTGGAAATTCGAATGATTAGGAGGAGGGTTACAGATATGGAAAACAAAAATAGTACAAAACATCCTTCTGCATACAAGATCATCAGCATTGTTGTAATTGTGATATTGGCAATATTATTTACCTTCCCATTATATTGGATTATCACAGGTTCCTTTAAGACAAACGCAGCGATCAACTCCACAACACCGATCTGGTGGCCAAAAGAGTGGACACTGGCGAACTATCAGAAGTTATTCAGCCGTCAGACCGCACCGCTGTTCCAGTTTAATATTCCATTTAGCAGCCTGATCACAGGAAGCAGGGATTTGAAACTGACACTGACAGGACCGACGGTACCGGCTGCAGTCCGCTGGCTGATCAATACCGTATTCATGGCGATCATGTCCATGATCCTTACTTGTATCACAGCATCCATGGCAGGATATGCGCTTGCAAAGAAGAGATTTGTGGGACGACAGTTACTTTTCACATTGATCGTATGCGCAATGGCATTACCAAAACAGGTTATTTTGATCCCATTACTTCGTGAGATGTCAAGCCTGAATTTATATAATACGATCTGGGCGGTTATCTTCCCAATCGTAGGATGGCCATTTGGTGTGTTCCTGATGAAACAGTTCTCGGAGGGTGTGCCTTCTGAAATGCTGGAGGCAGCGCAGATCGATGGAGCGAGTGAGGCAAAGACATTTTTACAGATTGTAGTACCGATGATCAAACCAGGTATCGGAGCACTGGCGATTTTTACATTCATCAACAGCTGGAATGATTACTTCATGCAGTTGATCATGTTATCAAGCACAAGCAACCTGACGATCTCCCTTGGTATTGCCAAGTTACAGGCTGAAAATGCCACAGATTTCGGTCTGATCATGGCTGGTGCGGCACTGGCAGCCCTGCCGATCATCATCGTGTTCCTGTTATTCCAGAAATACTTTACAAAAGGAATTACAATGGGAGCTGTAAAAGGCTGACAAACTATCCTTCTTGTTTAAGAAGGGCGGTATAAAAAATAGGACAAAAATCTAACAGAGGAGTGAAGATAAAATGAAAGATATTACAAAATATCAGGGAGTCATTCCAGCATTTTATGCCTGCTATGACGAAAAAGGAGAAATTTCAACAGAAGGTGTCAAAGCATTGACATGCCACCTGATCTCAAAAGGAGTAAAGGGTGTATACGTTGGCGGTTCATCTGGTGAATGTATTTACCAGCATGTGGACGAGCGTAAAAAAGTGTTGGAAGCAGTTATGGAAGAAGCAAAAGGAAAACTGACCGTCATTGTACATGTAGGATGCAACAATACCGCAGATAGTGTGGAACTTGCGGCACATGCACAGAGCGTTGGAGCAGATGCAATCGCTTCGATTCCACCAATTTATTTCCATTTGCCAGAGTATGCAATCGCAGAATACTGGAATGCAATGAGCGCAGCAGCACCGGATCTTGATTTTGTTATTTACAACATTCCACAGCTCGCAGGAACGGCATTATCCATGAACCTGTTTAAAAGAAATGTTGAAGAATCCGAATGTGATCGCAGTGAAGAACTCTTCCATGCCGACGCAGGATATCCAGATGTTTAAGGCAGAAGGTATCAAAGAACGTGGCGAGAATGGATTTGTTGTATTCAACGGACCGGACGAACAGTTCGTATCCGGACGTGCGATCGGTGCAGACGGAGGAATCGGTGGAACATATGCAGTTATGCCGGAATTATTTGTAAAAATGGATCAGCTCATCCGCGAAAATAACATCGCAGAGGCAATGAAGATCCAGTACAAAGCAGATGCGATCATCTACAAGATGTGCGAGGCAAAAGGAAATCTTTACGCAGTCATGAAAGAGATTTTACACAGAATGTATGGCTTAGAACTTGGAAGCGTCAGATTGCCGCTTGCACCTTTAGCACCGGAAGATGAGGCTGTTGTTGTTGAGGCTCAGAAGATGATCGAGGCAGCGATCAAAGAATTATAATAAGAGAAATACATACAGAAATATGCCGGGGTGTACGCACTGCTTCGGCTTATTTCTGTATCTGCAGAAAAAATGATGCAGCTGACAATGTACGGATTTAAAATTAAGAATAAGATTTACAGGACAATTTCGGGAGGAGATACAAAATGGTTACAGACAGCTTACAGAATCTGGAGCAGTATCGTGGTTTACATAAAAATATGGATACCGTCATTGATTTTTTGAAAAAATGTGATCTGACTGCACTTCCAGACGGAAAAACGGTGATTGACGGAGAACGGGTTTTTGTCAATGTCATGGAGGCAGACCTTCGGGAGGCAGAAGGTGCGGAGTATGAATATCATAAACGTTATGCAGATCTGCAGATCGATATCAGTGGAAGTGAATACTGGGAGTGGACAGACAAGGCAGAATTTACAGATACATTTCAGGAAGCTTCGGACTGCGGACTTGCAGCAGGCAGAAGCAGATGTGGCGGAACGCTGGGGGACGGAAGCTTTGCTTTATTCCTGCCGGAAGAATTTCACAAACCAAGCTGCAAAAACGGATCACACACACATGTGAGAAAAGCAGTTATTAAAATTGAGATGTAATTGCAGGAGGAAAATAAAATGGATAAACAGGCATTATTTGATCAGATAAAAGGCGGATTGATCGTTTCCTGCCAGGCATTGGAGCATGAGCCTTTGTATACAAAAGAAGGAGGCGTTATGCCTTTGATGGCAAAAGCCGCAGCACAGTCCGGTGCAGTCGGAATCCGTGCAAATACGGTTCGTGACATCACACAGATCAAAGAAGCAGTAGACCTTCCGGTCATCGGTATCATTAAAAAAGACTATGAGGGAACACCGATGTACATCACAGTTACCATGAAGGAAGTGGATGAGCTGGTGGCATGCGGTGTGGATATTCTTGCGGTACAGGGAACAAGCGCATTAAGACCGGATGGAAGCACAGCGGCACAGTTTATTGAGGCAATCAAGGCAAAGTACCCGGAACAGCTTGTGATGGCAGACTGTGCAACCATCGAGGAAGGAATCGCATGTGCCAATGCCGGAGCCGATTTTGTCGGCACGACCATGCGTGGATATACACCGGAGACACAGGGCTGTGATGACATCGATTTTGATTTCATCCATGAACTTTCTGAAAAATGCCCGGCAAAGATCATCGCAGAGGGACATATCCACTATCCGGAGCAGGCAAAGAAGGCACTGGAGGCAGGAGCTTTTGCACTGGTAGTCGGCGGTGCGATCACAAGACCGGCGGAGATCACGGCAAGATTCGTGGCAGCGATCGAAAAATAAAAAAGGAGAAATTATGAGAATTGTGGCTGTGGATATCGGGGGAACAATAATCAAGTCCGGTCTCTGGAACGGAGAGACATTCGTGGAACTGCGTGAGACAGAGACGTGCGCATCGGAAGGCGGAGCGGCACTGATGGAGCGTGTCAAAGGACTAATCCATTCCTATCACGATTTTGAAGCGATCGGGATCAGCACTGCCGGGGAAGTGAATACGGAAGATGGAAGCATTTTTTATGCGAACAGCAATATTCCGGGATACACAGGCATGCCGGTAAAGCAGATCATGGAAGAGGAATTTTGTGTGCCTGCCGCAGTGGAGAATGACGTCAATGCGGCGGCTCTTGGCGAACTCCGTTCAGGGGCAGGCGCTGGATGCGATGATTTTTTATGTCTGACCTATGGAACAGGTGTCGGAGGAAGCATTGTGATGAACGGAAGCGTTTACCCGGGGGCTTCTTTTTCTGCCGGAAGCTTTGGCGGAATGGTGATCCACCCGGAAGAAAAGGCGGGAACGGACAGTCTGGAGGGCTGCTATGAGCGGTGCGCTTCCACGACCGGACTGGTCAGACGTGTAAAAAAAGTCGATGGATCTCTGGATAACGGCAAAAAAATATTTGCGGCAAAGGACAGACCGGAGATCAAAGATCAGATTGATGCGTGGATCGACGATATCTGCACAGGTCTTGTAACGCTATGCTGTATTTTCAATCCATCCAGGATCATTCTTGGAGGAGGCATCATGGCGCAGGAGTATGTGCTTTCGGAGGTGAACCGGAAGGTGAAAGCGCAGATCGCACCGGGACTTAGGATCGTGGAGATCGTTCCAGCAAAGCTTGCAAACACGGCGGGCATGATGGGAGCGGTCAGCCTTGCGGAAAAGTTACTTGCGCAGTAAGATGATCGTGTACAATATATCTGTTTGGAAAAAGATTTTTTAGATAACAGCACAGGGAGGATGAGACAATGGATCAGAAAAATATATTATGTTTTGGAGATTCCAACACTCATGGATATAATTCCAAAACCGGAGGACGTTTCACAGTAGAGGAACGCTGGACAAAACTTTTACAGAGAAAGTTAGGCGATGATTACTATGTGATCGAGGAGGGATTAAGTGGACGGACCACGTCTTTTGACGATCCTGTTTTTGAAGGATTGAGCGGATTGAATGCAATTTATCCGTGTATGATGACACATGAGCCGTTAGATCTGGTCATCATCATGCTTGGCACCAATGATACAAAAGACCGGTTTAATGCAAACGGATTTATCATCGGAAAAGGTCTGGAGCGCCTGACACAGAAAGCGATCGACACGCATGCTGCATGGCGTAATAAACCGAATATTCTTCTGGTAGCCCCGCCGCCAATCCATCCGGATTATGCAAAAACGGCTGTTGCAGGAGAGATGGGTGACAAATGCGTGGAGCGTTCCAGAGCACTTGCCAAAGAATTTAAGGATGTTGCAGAACGGCTAGGATGTCATTTTATAGATGCCGGTTCCATACCGGGCATTGAGATGTATCCTTATGACTGGATGCACTTAAGCCTTGACAGCCACAGGATCTTTGCGGAGTATCTGGCAGAGTATCTGCCGAAGATTGTGTGATAGATGTTCGATTTTGGATAATAACTCAATCATCAGGACAAAATATATAATTGAAAGAATAGAAATGGTTTCATGAGAATTTTCATGAAACCATTTTGTCTTGCGTACAGAACAATAATTTGACAATATTGTCTTATATACAGAACAATAATATATCGATATTGTCTTATACACAGAACAGAAATATATCAATATTGTCTTGCACACAGAACAAAAATATATTAATATTGTCTTATACACAGAACGAAATAATGGTAAAATTGTCTTACAGACAGAAAGGAGTGCCGTATGAACAGAGATTATTTAAAGCAGATTATGATTGACCAAAAGGAAACTTATTTAAATAATCCAATGATAAAGAGAGACTATCCATTGGAAGACAATGTAAATTATTGCTTTGTTGGAATTAGAAGAACTGGAAAATCCTATATGATGTATCAGCAGATTAAGCATTTGCAGGAAAATGGAATTCCTCTCAAACAGATTGTTTATGTAAATTTTGAAGATGAAAGACTTTTGGAACTGTCAGCAGACGATCTGAACCTGATCCTGGAAATCGGACTCGAAATGTCTGGCGCGGACAATGAACCATATCTTTTTTTGGATGAGATTCAAAACGTGGAAGGCTGGGAAAAGTTTGTCCGCCGGATAGCAGACATGAAATATAGAATTCATATTACTGGAAGCAACAGCAAGATGCTAAGCAGTGAAATTGCATCTACACTTGGCGGTAGATTTATGATAGTAGATATATATCCATATTCGTTCCCGGAATATCTGGCTGCACAGGGGAAGGATAAAAATTATCTGGAAGTGCTCAGCACAAAAGACAGGGCAGAAGTAGTTGGAATGTGTGATCAGTATGTAAAATACGGTGCTTTTCCGGAATTGGTCGATATCAGAAACAAGCGGGAATATTTAAATAGCATTTACCAGACCATTTATCTGGGAGATATTATAACCAGAAATAAAATAACTAATGATTTTGCAGTAAGATTGATTTTGAAGAAGATTGCGGAATCAGTTACAAAACCATTGTCCTTTAACAGGCTGAGCAACATCTTAAAGAGTGCAGGAGCAGTACTCGGAAAGCAGACAGTGATTAATTATGTCGGTTATATGATGGACTCTTATATGTTGTTCACATTGCAAAATTATGCGGCAAAGCTGGTGGAAAAAGAGACTTCGCCAAAATATTATTTTATGGATACCGGCTTGTTAGGGCTTATGCTTATGGATTGCAGTTCAGCGCAGTTGGAAAACCTTGGTCGCAATAGAACTGATTCGACGTTATGGACGGGAAAATGTATTTTATTTTGAAAAAAACGTTGAAATTGATTTTTATGTTCCAGAAGAAAAACTTGCAATTCAGGTAAGCCTGCAGGTCTTAGACCAGATAGATACAAGGGAACGGGAAATCGGAGCATTTGTAAAATTAAAAAACTTTATTGGTGATGCAACCTGCTTACTGATTACAAATAGTGAAGAGGAAGAACTTGACTATGAAGGAGTTCACGTAAGCGTTGTTCCGGTCTGGAAGTGGCTATTGCAGAATAGAAAACAGGATATATAAAATTATGTAAAAAATAAAACGGCAGATGTATTGGAATTACATCTGTCGTTTTATCATGAGCTTACAATAACCTGTAAATAATAATTGCAATCACAATCCCCAGAATACCGGCTACTGTGATATCAACCGTAAATCCAAATGTGAGAACTAAAATTCCAAGATCTAACACCATCGGATTGACAAATCCAAAACTCTGACCGTAACTAAGCCAGCTTAAAGCAGGAACGCCCGCACATAACTTTCCGATAAGACCGCCTAACACGACACCGACAAGGATCAGAAGTACTAATGCCCAGTTATTTTTTCCTAATACACCTCTGCTCATATTCCATTTCTCCTGAGTTCATTATTTTAAGTAATCACTGATACGTAAAATACTATCCATATTATAAAATAGATTCTGAAATTAAGATATATTTTTTTGCAAATTTATTTATGTCCCTGTCTGTAGCGGATGAATGATAGCACGGCAAAAAGCAGGATCACACCGGCTGCCATTGTGAGAAATACGTTCTTTGTGAATCCGGCAACCAGATAGGCGGCCACGCAGCAGCCACCGACCGTCAGAGCGTAAGGAAGCTGTGTGGATACATGGTCTACATGGTGGCATTGTGCACCGGCGGAGGCCATGATCGTTGTGTCGGAGATCGGTGACATGTGATCTCCGCAGACAGAACCGGCAAGGGAAGCGGCAATACAGACAACGAGCATCGGATCTGTTTCCGGGAACATAGCGGTAACGATCGGAATTAAAATGCCAAACGTTCCCCAGGAAGTACCGGTTGCAAAAGCAAGTCCGCTTCCAACCAGAAATAATATAGCCGGGAAAAGTGAGGTTGCAGTCATATTGCCGGAGAGCATGCTGCTCACAAAGGCGCCGGCTTCTAATTTTGTACTGCAGAAACCGCCTAACGTCCAGGCCAGAACAAGGATCAGGATCGCAGAAACCATCATCTTAAATCCCTGCGGAATACACTCGGCAAATTCACTGAATGTGATCACGCGGCGTGGCAGGTACAGCAAAAACACAAAGACTAATGTAATGAAGGAACCCATCACAAGTCCCATGGATGCATCGCAGTTTGCAAAAGCGTTGATGAAGCTCTCGCCCTCGAAGAATCCACCTGTATAAATCATGCAGATAATGCAGCTCGCAATCAGGAAAATGACCGGAAGAACAAGGTCGATCACCTTTCCTTTTGCGGAAATAATATTTTCTTTTACATTTTCATAATCATTTTTGCCGGAGAAAAGATCACCTTTTGCAGCATTTTCCTCAAACTTTTTCATCGGACCATAATCAAGGCCGGTCACACCCATAAAAATCACCATCAGAATGGTAAGCCATGCATACAGGTTAAACGGGATTGTCTGCAAAAACAGAGAGAAACCATCTCCGTTTGTGTATCCGGTGACTGCGGCAGCCCAGCTTGAGATCGGTGCGATAATGCAGATCGGAGCTGCAGTTGCGTCAATGATATAAGCCAGTTTCGCACGGGAAATCTTCTGCTTGTCCGTGACAGGACGCATGACATTTCCAACGGTCAGACAGTTGAAATAATCATCGACAAAGATCACGACACCGAGCGCAAATGTGGAAAGCAGTGCGCCGGATCTGGTCTTGATCTTACTACCTGCCCATTTTCCGTAAGCGGCAGAACCGCCGGCTCTTGTCATCAATGCAACAATAATGCCAAGAAATACGAGGAAAATCAGAATGCCGACGTTCCACGAATCCCCAAGCTTTTCCATCATAACTTCAAAAATTGCCTCGATCGTTCCAACCGGACTGAAATTTGTATATAAAAGAGCTCCGGTTACGACACCGATAAATAACGACATATAAACTTCCTTTGTAATCAGCGCAAGCACAATGGCGATCACCGGCGGAAGCAGCGCCCAGACAGTACCAACAAAATCCATAATTCCTCCTTGTTTTTTCGAAGAAAAAATCCGAGTCCCATTGGACGAGGAGAGGATTTTTCCTCCTTGTTTTGCGAAGCAAAAACTCCGAAGCGTTGCCCCGGAGCCAATATTCTATAATAAGTATATATGATTTTGTGTGAAAAGGAAACAAAAATTTGCTCTAATTGATAAAAAATACAAAAGTTTAGTAAAAATATACAAAATGAAGGTCTGCAATTCTACAGATCATCAGACTGTCCGCAAGGTATCGGATAGACAGATGTCATTCCGGTAGAGATCAGTTTGCTGATAAGTCTTGCCATCTCCTCCGGCGTCTCCTTTTTGCCATGAGCCAGCCATGACTCGATCAGACCGGAGCAGCCGGAAACGAGAAAATTGCTGAAATATTCATAAGTTGGCAGAAAATCAGCCGAATGATGCGCAACCATCCATTCGTGTATGTATTGGTGTTCAAACAATTTCTTAATCTTGACAGAAAAAGAAATATCGCCATTGGGACTCAGCAGTGCACAGCACAGATTAGAGTTTTGGTCAATGATCTGAAAAATTTCGACAAACAGCGGATAAGGAAAATCCGGAGTATGATCCGGGTGATAATTTTTGAAGACCTGCTCAAACTGTTCTAAAAGCTCCTGCTCGGTCTGCTCCAACATATCATAAATATCTTTGTAGTGCAGGTAAAAAGTGCCGCGGTTGATGTCAACAGACTCGCACAATTCTTTTACGGTGATATCCTTGATACTTTTTTTCAGCATAAGGGAGGTGAGTGCGTGTACAAGCAGATAGCGGGTACGCTTGATGCGGCGGTCAGTTTTTGCTTCCATATATAATGTGAGATCCTTTCATATAAAATGTGATGTTATCGTCTGGTATTTTTTTCTGGAGTTATGATTAAAAATTTATAATCCTAAAAATTTTCTGAAATAATCAACACGATGTACATAATATGTCAATTAACAAACAGTTTTGAAAAATATGTTTATTGAGTAAACCAGATGCCCTTATTATAATAATGCAGTATAAAATAATCAACACAATGTTAAGTATAGTGAAATGGATCAGCGGTAAAACAACTGCTGTTTTGCTGTGTAAGAAAAATGATTCAGATGTAACATGAAAGAGGATGAATATGGAAGAAAAACAGGAAAAAGAAAAAGGGAATTTCTGGCTTACCGTCGCTTCCTTTATTGTAAATAAGCGGAAAGCAATCGAAATTCTGTTTGTTTTGGCAATGATTTACAGTGTTCTTTCTATTAATAAGGTGCAGGTCAATCAGGATATCACATCCTATCTGCCGGCAGACAGTGAAACGAGGATCGGGCTGTCACTGATGGAGGAGCAGTTCACAACTTATGGCAGTGCCAAAGTCATGGTCTCGAATATCACCTATGCGCAGGCAGAAGATCTGGTTGACGATCTGGAAAATATTGAGGGCGTGAAGCAGATTGAATTTGATGATTCCAAGGATCATTTTACAGGTGCGGATGCGCTGTTTAGTGTGACGTTTGACGGAACGGAGGATGAACAGATCAGCAAAGATGCGCTTGAGGAAGTAAAAGAGACACTGGATGGTTATGATGTCTATGTTTCTTCCTCTGTCGGTGAGGAGGAGCGCAGTGCAGAGTCTCTTTCGCAGGATATGAATATTATTCTTGTGCTGGCGGTTGTTATCATTGTTGCGGTGTTGATGCTCTCCACAAAAGCATATCTGCAGATCCCGGTATTACTGATCACATTTGGTGTGGCAGCTGTTTTAAACATGGGTACAAACTACTGGTTTGGAACGATCTCCTCTGTCACAAATTCCATTGCTGTCGTGCTTCAGCTGGCACTGGCAATCGATTATGCCATTATTTTGTGTGACCGTTTCATGGAAGAACATGAGACGCTGGATGCAGAGGAAGCGGTGAAAGTGGCACTCTCCAAGGCGATCCCGGAAATCAGCTCGTCCTCCCTTACCACGATTTCCGGCATGGTTGCGATGATGTTTATGCAGTTCCGGCTGGGCTACGATATGGGTATCATTCTGGTAAAAGCGATCATACTCAGCCTGATTTCCGTTTTCTTCCTAATGCCGGGCGTGCTTTTGATTTTTGCAAAAGGAATTGATAAAACCCATCACAAATGCTATGTACCAAAAATTACATTTGTAGGTAAATTTGCAAATCTGACCAAATACATCATTCCGCCGGTTTTTATCGTGTTTCTGGTATTTGCATTTTGGGAATCCAATCACTGCCAGTATATATATGACACGAATTCCATTGTAAGCGCGAAAAAGAGTGAATCGAAAATTGCAAGTGAAAAAATTGAGAATACCTTTGGTGCCAGCAATCAGTTGGTTGTCATGGTTCCAAAAGGGGATTATGATTCCGAGAAAAAGGTATTGGGAAAAATTGAAAAACTGGATTATGTAAACTCGGCATTGGGACTTGCAAATGTGGCGATCAATGATGATTATATGCTGACGGATAAGCTGAACCCAAGACAGTTTGCAGAGTTGACGGATCTGGATGTAGAAGTTGTACAGATTTTGTATACAGCATATGCATACAATGAGGAGCAGTATGGTCCGGTATTTACCGGCATTGATGATTATGAGGTGCCGATCATTGATATGTTCCTGTTCCTGTATGACCAGTATCAGGAAGGATATGTGACATTAGATGCAGATCTTGACGATCAGCTTACGTCCTTATATGACACGCTGCATGATGCGCAATTACAGCTGCAGGGAGATGACTATTCCAGATTTGTGTTAGATCTGTCACTTCCGGCGGAAGGACAGGAAACCTACGATGCGATGGATGAGATCCGGGGTATTGCAGCGAAATATTTTGGAAAAGACAATGTCATTCTGGTAGGAAACTCCACGAGTGACCATGATCTGGAATCTTCCTTTGCATCGGATAATATCGTGATCAGCGTATTGACGGCACTATTTGTTATGATCATCCTGTTTTTCACGTTCCAGTCAGCAGGGCTTCCGGTGCTTCTGGTACTCACTATACAGGGAAGTATCTGGATCAACTTTGCAGTTCCGGCAATGAGAGGACAGACAATATTCTTTATTGCGTACCTGATCGTGTCTGCAATTCAGATGGGTGCAACGATCGACTATGCAATCGTTATTTCCAGCAGATACATGGATCTGAAACAGAGAATGCCGATCAAAGATGCGATTACTGAATCCTTAAATCAGGCATTTCCAACTATTTTTACTTCCGGAACGATTTTGACCTGTGCAGGATTTTTGATCGGTGAGATTGCATCCGATCCGACGGTTGCCTCCATTGGTGTGGCTTTGGGACGCGGTACGTTAATATCCATTATTCTGGTTCTTTTTGTGCTACCGCAGATCCTGCTGTTTGGTGATTTTATCATTGAGAGGACAGCCCTTGCCATGAATATTTCACGACCTCAGAAGGAGGTTGTCGGCAGAGTGAGGGTGACCGGACATGTAAAAGGTTATGTACAGGGAGAGAATTGATGCAGATGTTTCCGGTGTATTCCAGGGACAGATGAAAGTGTCGTTAGATTCGCACATACCGGGCAGACATGGAGAAGTCACACATGACGATACACAAAACCCAATGCTGCCGGGAATGACGCAGGATGAAAATGTGGCTGCAGAATCAGAGACAGCCGCAAAGGAAGAGCAGGAGGAGAAAAAGTCATGAAAAAGATGAGAATGAAAGTACTTGCCCTGTGTTTTTCCATGACACTGACCGTTTCTGCTCTGGCAGGAAACGGACGGTTGACCATACAGGCTGCCACCTCACAGGAAAGCAGTGGTACAAAAGAAACTACAGAAAAAGACAGCACAACCAGTGCGGATACGGCAGAAAATAAAAATCAGATCATCGAAATTGCCGATGAAAAGGCATTTGAAGAATTTTTACAGAACTGTCAGTATGACAGCTGGAGTGTTGGAAAAACGGTAAAACTTACCCATAATATTGATCTTTCGAAGGTTGATTTCAATGGTGTTGCATATTTCTCTGGAGATTTTGAGGGCGGCGGTCACACGATCAGTAATGTGAAGCTGCAGGTAAAAGGCTCGGATCACGGATTTTTCCGTTATCTGGGTAAAAGCGCAGTTGTGAATGATCTGAAGATCTCCGGTAAGATCACTTCAGAGGGAAGCTGTAAAAATATTGGCGGAATTGCCGGTGTGAACTATGGTACGATCGGGAACTGTTCCTTTGAAGGAACTGTCAATGGAAAAACAGCAGTCGGAGCGATCGCAGGGATCAACAAACCGACCGGAAAAATTGTAAACTGCAGGAGCAATGCAACAGTGACAGCCACCAATCAGACCGGAGGAATCGTTGGAAATAACGAAGGACTTGTGTCAGAGTGTACATCGGAGTGCAGCATCAATACAGATGAGCTGAAAACCACGATGGATATTGGAGGCGTTGACATTGGTACATTAAATCTCACAGGGCGTGTAATAGACCGGAATGATATTGGCGGAATTGTGGGTGTTTCGACTGGAATTGTCAGTGAATGCATCAATCAGGGAAAAATCGGTTTTGCACACACGGGTTATAACGTGGGTGGAATTGCCGGACGCCAGAGTGGAAAAGTCATCGACTGCCACAATGAAGGGGAAATCTACGGACGAAAAGATGTAGGAGGAATTGTCGGTCAGGCGGAGCCGTATATAGAATCGGAGTATCTGGATGATAAGGTAAATCAGGTGCAGGATTCGGTCAGTTCCATCAACACGACCTTAAGCAACATTGCTTCGACCACGAGTGATACCTCCACAGCAGCAAAGACCTATGTGGACAATCTGTCGGAGCAGTACCATAATTCTTCGAAAACTTTGTCGGAATCTCTGGGTTCCCTCTCAGATTCCATCGGGGAATCAAACCCGGAAGCGCAGCAGTACATGAATAATATTCATAATTCTCTGGATAAAATAGATAGTATCCAGGGAAACAATCATATTTTAAACAAAGAACAGGCAGAGGCGGTTTCAAAAGAATGGCAGAATATCAACAGTAATCTGTCCAACATTCGTGGAACAATCTCCGATTCCAATAAAACGGCAGAAGATTTTATGGATGATATTTCCAATCAGATAAAAGAGAAAGATACGAACGGCGATATTGATAAGCTGACGAACACAGTGGATGATGGAATCCAGTCTGTCACAAATGATGTGCAGAAGATCAGTAAGCAGATCAAAAGCATTCAGAATACGGTTGGAGATACGCTTTCTGTGGTGACAGGCGATGAGGAGTATATGGAAGATATCTCGTCCGCAGCCAGCGCAAAAGATACAGATGGTGTTGTTTCGGGAAGTGTAAACCGCGGAATGGTCAATGGCGATCTCAATGTGGGTGGAATTGTCGGAACGATGAACATTGAATATGATCTCGATCCGGAGTTTGATCCTGATCTTACAGATTCTACGGACATTACACTCCGTTCTACCGTGAATAATGTTGTCATCCGCTGTAGCAACTATGGGGAAGTGACTTCAAAGAAAAACAGTGTCGGTGGTATTACCGGATTAGAAGAACTTGGACTGGTCTATGGAAGTGAAAGTTATGGCTCTGTGAAATCTGATACGGGGGATTATGCCGGAGGCATTGCAGGAAACAGTGTCAGTGCAATCGCCAACAGTTACAGTCTCTGTAATATAAATGCAAAGGATTATGTCGGAGGCATTGTCGGAAGCGGATATACCGTGAAAAACTGTGTTTCTGCATCTACGATCACAAGTGATGGGGAAGGTCTGGGAAGCATCGCAGGAACTGTGTCTGAAGAGGGCGAGGTAAAAGGTAACATTTTTGTGGGCGATGACCTTGATGGAATTGACAACATCAACTATGCTGGGATTGCAGATGAAAAAAGTTATGAAGAGGTCATGAAACTTGAGAATATTCCGGAAGGATTCCATAAAGTGAAGATAACTTTCCGGGCAGAAGATAATGTGGATATTGTAAAGACAATCGCATATAATGGAAGCTTCAGTGAATCTGATCTTCCACAGATTCCGGAAAAAGATGGTTACTATGCAGTCTGGCCGGAGGATCTGGTTGGAAAACCAATGACGGAAAATAAAACGGTGGAGGCAGAGTACAGCCGTTGGACAGAGAGTATCGTGGGAACGGAAGTGATAAACGACGCAAAAACAGAAGATACAGCTAGTGAAAGTTCCGATACAGAAAATGAAAAAGCAGTTTTTCCTTCTGGAAGGGAAATTCTATGATGACACTTCCATCCAGATGGCAGAGTGTGACACAGATCTGCCGGACGGAGATGTCGTGTATGCTTACAACTGGAGTCTTGAACATTTGCATGACAAAATAGTATGATACAGTAAAAGCACATTTTTATGTGCCGGACACTTCAGGAAAAAATGAGATCTGGTACAGAGAAACAGGCAGTGATGCATGGACATTGGCAGAAACCACAGAGGACGGCAGTTACCTTGTGGCAGACATTCCATACGAGGCAGCGTTTGCACTGGTACATACGGCGGCAGATCACACCTTGTATTATGCCGGCGGCGGTGCAGCGGTTGTATTGCTTTTGATCGTACTGATCATAAGAAAACGCCGGAAGCGTACACAGAAAAAATAAAATGATTTGATAACACAGCCTGCAAATAAAAAGTCAAGGCTAAAATGAAAGAACTTTGAAAATTTTATACAGGTTGAAAATTAGACATCAAAACAAGACCTCCACACCAGTGCTGGTCTGAAAGGTATAGTAGATAATTAAGATTCTGGAAGAGATGCAAGATATTCTTTCACTCGTCCATAGTAGATGCGTAGAAACTTGTTAGCACCGGCAGTCATATAGACATAATACGGTTTCTTTTGAGCCCGTTTTTTGTCTAAGAACTGATACAGGATCATCTTGTGGATGTGTTTTGATTAAGACATCCATTACCTGAAATAGTGTTTTCCTGAGGTCAGAAGAACCTCGTTTTGAAGTTGGAACACTTTTCTGTTCATAAGAGCCGGATTCGTTAACACCAGGGTCTACACCGGCAAAAGCAGTAATGGCACCTTGTGAGTGAAACGGGAAACATCACCAATCTCAGCCATCAGTTGAGGACCGAGTGACGTTCCAACCCTTTCATTGCCATAACAACGGGATACTCCGGAAGCTTGGATGCAGTTTCGTTCATGAGAGTGCGTAGCGACTCAACAGTAATAGAAGCACTGTTAAGTTGGTCAACTGCCTGCTTGATAATAAGCTTTGTAATGTCATCCTTATGGAAGTACAGGAACAAGCTCCTTTGCTTTTCCATAGATTTCTTCAGCTTTTGACTTGCTGAAGTTGTACTTCTTGCGTTTGCACCAGTTTTCATAGTGATCAATAAAAGCGTTTATGGACATTTTACGGACACAGTCTACATGCCAGTATGTAGATGCAAAATCGACCCATTTCTGGCTGCCGTCACTACGTGCAGGACTGTCAAAATAAGTATTAACACCAGGATAGGTTTGGTCAAGGATGCCGATAAGGTTATTCTTCATAGCCGTCTTGTGCTTCATGTAAAAGCCAAACTGACGGTTCATGGTTTTGAGTTGATTGCGTAATTCATCCATAACGCTATACTGTTTCAGATTTTGCCACTTGTCAAGTGCATATCGGGCAATTTTAACAGAGTCAGCTTTATCTGTTTTGACTTTACGAAGGGAATCGTTATCAAAATCCTTGATAAGCTTTGGGTTAATGGCACTAACGAAAAGATTTGCTTCGGAAAGTTGATGGGCAAGGACTTCGTAATAGCGTCCGGTATGCTCCATTACAATTCGGGACTCACCTTCGATAGACTTGATAAGTTTTACAAGCGAATTGATGTCACTGGATGTGTGTTTAATTTCAAAGGGTGTGGAAACAATTTCGCCAAAAGGCCGCATAATAGCAACCATACTTTTACCTTTGAAACATCGATACCTACTGCGTTCATAAATTTGTCACTCCTTAAGATTATTGCAATGGATAAGTACCAGTTTTACTCATTGCCTATTCAATCTACTGTGGTGTGACACGAATGCACCTGAGGTGATTCAACCTGCATAAAACGAACGCTGCGAATGAGGAGCTGGTTATCAGTCTGTGTTACGAACGCGAAGTCCAAGAAAGGAGAAGATATCCAATTGCTACCTACATTCTAACAGCTTAAGCAACAAGATGGATAATTCCTTACTGGCTGTAAGGGATATTAACCATAAATATATTGTAGTAGAGAGGCAGCTATGATATTTGAGACACATGCACATTATGATGATGAAAGTTTTAACGATGACCGTGAAGCATTGATCCGTTCCCTGCCGGAAAAAGGGATCGGCAGGATCATCAATGTTGGGGCTTCGATAGAGACAACAAAGACAACTCTGGAACTTGCCGCAAAATATGATTACATTTATGCAGCGGTGGGCGTACATCCAAGTGACATCAGCGGGTTGAATGAAGAGACATTTGCCTGGTTAAAAGAGCAGGCATCTCTTCCAAAGACCGTTGCGATCGGTGAGATCGGACTGGATTATTACTGGGATAAAGAGCCGGAGGTGCAGAACGCACAGCGTTACTGGTTCAGACGGCAGATGGAACTTGCAAGGGAAACCAACCTTCCGGTGATCATCCATTCCAGAGATGCAGCAGCCGATACTATGGAAGTGATGAAAGCGGTTCACGCAGAGGAGATACCGGGTGTCATCCATTGCTATTCCTACTCCAGAGAGATGGCACAGGAATTTATCAAAATGGGTTACTACATCGGTGTCGGTGGCGTCGTCACATTCAAAAACGCAAAAAAACTGAAAGAGACAGTGGAAGCAATCCCATTGGAGCGCATTTTACTTGAGACGGACTGCCCTTACATGACACCGGAACCGCACCGCGGCACGAGAAATGATTCTTCCAATATTCCGTTTGTGATCGCAAAAATCGCAGAATTAAAAGGAATCACAGCGGAGGAGGTCGAGCGTGTGACGGAGGAGAATGCGGTAAGGTTATTCACAAAAGTGTCTTAATTCCACAGCATCCTTCCAGAACCGTTTCGGAATATTCTGTGCCTGTAATTCGGGGTTGGTGCGTGCTTCAATCGCAATACTGTCGAAAAAGGCCAGCCACAGTTTCTGGAATCTTGCTTCATTCTCAGAATAGTTCTGAAGAAGTTCGGTATTGATGTCCGAAGCATCTACAAGCATATAATTCTTTCCGGCGCGGTGGACTGCCGCAAGCTGGTGGGTTTCATCGTAAATCATAAAATTTTCCTGCGGAAAACGATCCGTAAAATGCTCTGCTAAAATTGGCAGGACATTATTTTTGGGATGGATCGTGGAAAACAGAACGCCGTTCTGCAGTTCCGAAAAGCGCAGAAAACCTTTCAGGTGGTGGGCTTCGGAGGCTGTGGCTCTGGACAATTCAAAGACACGGTAAATATAAGGATTACTCAGTGAATCCAATACACGGGCACCCTTTGGTGAATGAAGTGCGGCAACGATCGTCTGATACACGGCGTTCGCTTTGTCCATCTTCTTCTTGCCGGAAAGATCAATGGATAAAATAGCAGTAAGGATTGTCTCGTAAAAATCGTGTCCAAGCTTCCGGTTTAGCGTGGAAACAACTTTTCCGGCTTTTTCAGCGGATGGTGCGACGGTGTGGTAGTCGCAAAACAGCTCGTAATTATCCGGCTGACCGGATACCAGATAAATATCAGCGTGGGAGCATCTTTCCTGAATCTTTAATTCCCAGGCATCGTATACGCCGGTCAATATTCCGTTTGGTGTGTTTTCACAGATAAATACATGCATAATGTCCTGCTCCTGTCTTGAGAAAAATATTCAGGGAAATAAAAGTTTTACATTTATCTACGACAGCGGAAGCAGCTCCGTGGATAAGCCGGTATCGAACAGGCTCAATTGTTGATAACCGCTCTCACGGATCTCACGTGGTATCTGTGTCTTATCACCCATCAGATTGCGGCAGATATAATCTTCTTCCAGCTTCGTGCGGTACATCATCCTGCCGGAGCAGGTGATAAAATAAAGAGCGCGTTTCAACACAACACCTATCTTCTTGAGATCAGCAAAATCGAGGGTGCTGTGGCGTCTTGCTTTTACAATGCGGCTGGCAGATTTATAGCCAATACCCGGGACACGGAGCAGTGTATCATAGTCTGCACGGTTGATCTCGACCGGGAAATATTCCAGATGCCGGATAGCCCAGTCACACTTGGGGTCGAGAAAAATGTTAAAGTCCGGCCGCTCCGGACTTAAAAGCTCGTCGGCTTTAAACTTATAATAGCGGAGCAGCCAGTCTGCCTGATACAGACGATGTTCCCGCAGGAGCGGCGGACCGCCGGGCAGTGCAGGAAGATTGCTGTTGTGGGTGACATTCACAAAGGCAGAATAGAACACTCTCTTTAAATCAAATTTCTGATACAGATTCTCGGCAATGCTCACAATCTGGTAATCGTTTTCCGGGGTTGCGCCGATGATCATCTGTGTGCTCTGTCCTGCGGGTACGAACTTCGGGGCGTGCCGGTAAAGAGCGACTTCATTCTTATTTTCCGTAATACCGTTCTGAACCATGCGCATTGGCTTCAGGATGGTATTTCTCGACTTGCAGGGCGCAAGCTTTTTCAGGCTGTCTGCGGTAGGCAGTTCCAGATTAATACTCATGCGGTCAGCCAGAAAACCAGTTTTTTCAATCAGCAGAGGATCGGCGCCGGGAATCGCTTTCACATGGATGTAACCGTTAAAATGGTGCACTGTGCGCAATTTATAAAGGGTCTGGTATAAAAGTTCCATCGTATAGTTGGGGCTTACCATAATGCCGGAACTTAAAAAAAGACCTTCAATATAATTCCGCCGGTAAAATTCCATCGTCAGTTCGCAGACTTCCTCCGGGGTAAAGGCAGCCCGCCGGACATCGGAGTTACAATTATTCTGGCAGTAAGAGCAGTTAAAAATACATTCGTTTGTAAATAAAATCTTGAGAAGGGAAACACACCGTCCATCTGCGGAAAAAGTATGACAGATCCCACAGGAAATAGAGTTGCCAAGGCCGATGCCGTCACCACCGCGGTCCACACCGCTTGACGTGCAGGCGACATCGTATTTTGCAGCGTCTGAGAGAATCGTAAGTTTTCCATCAGTGACATATTTTGCTGGATTTTCATCTGGATGTGATCTCCTCCAATCAAAGAATAGGATAGAACATATGTTCGATAAAATGAGAATACCACATTCGGAAAAAGAATGCAAGAGAAAAAGACTGCCAATTTCTGGATCCAATTTTTGGACAAAAAATTCTCTCATAATCCTGATTCCCTAGTTTTTCAGAATTATGAGAGGATGTGTCTTATGAATGGAGTTGTATTTCTTCATATTTAGCTGCAACACGTTTGCCACTGAATGCAATCCCAAAAAGTCCAATTTTTTTGATACCATGATATTCCATGTCGGTAGAATATTTTTTGCTTTGGATCTGTTGTATCGCACTTGACGCAGAATTAGCAAGTTCGGTATCTGAAAGGTTTTTTCCGGCTTTAAATTCAATAATATAGCCCAATTGGGATTTATCTTTTGGCTCAAGCTGTATATCAAAACGCCCTTCGCCGGATTCTCTGTTGGAAGAGATATAATATCGGTCTGAGAGTATTGCCAACATTCCGAAAACAGTTCCGTGATAAAAATTTTCGTTTGTAGTGTCAAAAGTACTGGCAGACTGCAAGAGATATTTTTGCAAAGTGTCAGTGAAAAGAGCAGTATCACCTGTTCGCAGAGCTAGTTCGAAATCTCGGAGCAGGGAGCCGTTAAATAAGGTATTATAATTATCCAAAATCTCTTTTTGGAAAACACTTTTTATCTCGCGGTTAGGCAGTTTAAGAGAACAAATCGGGTTGTCATTAAATTCACTGATCACACTTGTGGCACGCAGATATCCGGCGACAAGCAGAAAGCTGTAGATTGTGTCAGAATCAGCATTTACCTCTGGGTAAATAATATCCGTATTAATAATGGATTGCACTTCTTTTCCCTGCAGTAAAGTGAGAGACTTTCGTACACTTCTTTGTCGGAACTGCGGATCAGTTCACCAATAATTTCATTGCCGCTTGTTCGGGACCAGAAAGCCTTTGGTTTACAGTTATTGTTAAAATAATTAATCACAGACCACGGATTATATATTTCTGTATTTCCGAAGAGATAACCGTCATACCATTCTTTAATTTCTGAAAGTTTTTCTGCCATTCCATAGTAAGCTGCCATATTTGATATATCGTTTACGGTAAAACCGAAATACTCTGAGTACTTGTCATCCAAAATCGTGTTTACAACAAGATTATTTAAACCACTGAATAAACTTTCTTTTGCAATGCGGAGTATTCCAGTCAAAATGCCAAATTCCAGATTCTCATTGTCTTTTAAAGCGGAGGAGAAAAGATTCCGCATAAAACCGACAACTTCATTATAATAATGATATAAGTGTCCTTGTTGGATTGGCGTGTCGTACTCATCAATAATAATAATAACTTTCTGGTTATAATGTGTGGCAAGTAAAGAAGAAAGCTTGCCAAGTAAACTGATAATCGGTAGAATCGGCGACATCATTTATGAGATTTTGAATGTATTTTGTCATATTCATTAATTGCTTTGCTTGATAAAAGTTCTATATGGCGAAGAAATTCTTCTTTTAAGGTAAAACACAGACTGCGGTACATATCAGCCCAGTTGGTCTGATGTGCATCTTTAAAAGACAGAAAAATGACCGGATAAGTCCCCCTGAAGCTGTTTGTAAGCATCTCCGCAATTCCAGATTTTTTTATCTGAAAAATATATGGATGTATCTGTGGATGTTTTTTCAAAATAGGTTCGGATCATGTCCATGGTAAGTGTTTTCCCAAAACGGCGCGGTCTTGTGAAAAGATAAACCTTGCTGTGGTCGTCAATTATATCTTTTATGAGAAGCGTTTTGTCGACATAATAGCATTCTTTGGAAACTTCTTTATATGAAGTGATTCCAACCGGACATGGGAGTAATCTGCCGGACAAAGGTGGGGTTTGTTTGTTTCGAAGGATTTCCGGTTTTGTTGTATCAGAAGGGATCAACCAGTATCTTCCTTCTTTGTATGCACCGTTAATAAAACCGGCAGTGCAGAGCTGATTTACCCTCCGGGGAGTAATTCCCCAAAGCTGGGCAATATCTTTTGCTTTCAAAATTTTTTTATCCATATAATGCCCTCCATTGCATATGCATTCATTCTATATTTCCTATAATATGATATTTTTGGGAAATAAACAAGAAATAAAAACATAATTTCCCTAAAAATAGGAAATTAACGAGAAATAAAAAAGCAATTTCTTGAAAAAGAGAGATACAAGAACTGGATTATCAAAAATTAGTTCTTTTCTGCGTTGAGGCAACCACAGATATCAGCCAGGTGGAGAGCGGAGTGACATTGCTTCTCATCGGAGACGGAAATCTGGATGATCTGTTTTCACACATTGGCTGATGAAACTAATCTTCTAAGCTCGCAGTTTCCGAGCAGTTGATCCCAGAAATGTTCAAGAGGAATCTCTTCATACTGGCAGATCAGGCTGCAGTCTAAGGCTCCATGGGCGACGATCAGTACATTTTTTCCGGAAACAACTTCCGGCGTTAAAACATCGTGGATAAAAGAGCCGCTGCGGGCATACAAATGCTCAAGACTTTCCGCACCATCTACAGCATGATAATGGACAGGATCATGGAACAACGTGTATACCGGACATTCCGGTTTCTGTGTGACATGTTCTGTTCCTTCATACATGCCAAATCCCATCTCGCGGAGGCGAGCGTCCGTCAGGATCGGCGTGCCGCTCCCTTCCAGAAAAATTTCAGCAGTCTCCTGCGCACGCTGTAAGGGAGAACAATAGCAGATATCAAATCGCAGATCCCCATACTTTTTCCGTGCGTCTCTCGCCATCTGGCGGCCTTCTTCATTCAAAGGAATATCTTCGCTTCCTGCAGGCGGTGGACTGCATTCCAGTCAGTTTTTCCGTGTCTCATGATATATAACATAATAAACAATATCCTTTCCTCTTATAATAGTAAAAATCATAAAAGCATTGCGGACTCAATTCCAGTGCGATTGAATTATATCCTATATTTTGTTAAAATGAAACCCTGATCAGAAAACAGCTGCGGCACAACGCAGGAAATTGCATGACAGCTATTAATTTTACAGGAAAACTACCGATATATGAGTTAGAAAAATAAGCGTTCCGGCATTTGCAGAGATCCGGACCGCAACCATGGAAGAACACAGGCTTATGCACACGGAGGTGTAGAACAATGGCAATAGAGGCTATGAAAGGGGCAGGGATGTCCTACGCGGGAAGTTCATCCGCATCAGATGTAAAAGCAGAGAGTCAGGCAAAAGTGGAAACTGCATCCAACGCAGCAGCTTCTGACGATCTCATGAAGAAAACCATTCAGATCGACACGAAAGAGACTGACAAAAACGGCAAAGACGGAAACCGGGATGACAGTCAGGCAAAGCAGACGATCTCCGAGAATTCCCAGATCAGGAAAGCAGTTGACGAGATCAATAAGAAGGCGCACAATTCCGAGGCAGTCTTCGGAATCCATGAAGCAACCAACCGTGTCACCATCAAGATCGTTGACAAAGACACGAAGAAAGTCCTGAAAGAATATCCGCCGGAGAAACCCTGGACATGATCGCAAAAGTCTGGGAGATGGCAGGATTATTAGTGGATCAGAAACTGTAGATCACTGTCCAGGAGGCAGGAACAGCAATAGACAAGTGACAGATGCAAACAGAAAATGATATAAATAAGTTACAAAACTGAAAGGAGCAGGATTATGCCAATCAGAATCACAGGTTTGAACTCAGGATTAGATACTGAGTCCATTATCTCAGCGCTTGTATCTTCTTATAGTTACAAGACGAGCAAGTATAAAAAAGCACAGACAAAATTATCATGGAAGCAGGAGGCATGGAGTACCTTAAACTCCAAGGTGTACAGTTTCTATAACAATGTTGGTAAATTAAAACTGTCATCTGCCTACAATATGCGTACGGCAAGCGTATCCGACAGCACAAAAGCGAAAGTGAGTGCAGCAAGTGGGGCGACCAACGGCGTACAGTCTCTGGAGGTCTTAGAGGTTGCCAAAAGTGATTATCTGACCGGCGGAAAGATTTCGATCAAAGACGCATCCGGTGCGGAAGATAAGACAAAAACCGTTTCATCGGCATCCACTTTAAGCGAACTGGGATATACCGGAACCGGTACGATCGAAGTTACCAATAAAGAAACCGGAAAGACAACAAGCATCAGCGTGACCGGTGACACAAAGATCAGCGACTTTGTGAAATCCCTGTCAGACGCAGGTGTGAAAGCCAGCTTTGATGAGAAAACGGCAGATTATTTGTAAGTTCAGCAAAGACCGGTACAGAAAACGGTTTTGAACTGAAATCAAAGAATGCAGACGGCGATAAGGCGTTGCTGGCATTGGGACTGGCAATGACATCTACCGTATCAGATACCGGCGCAAAAGTGAATGACGATAACAACTGGTCGGCGGCATCGGATGCGAAGATCAAACTGAATGGTGCAGAATACACTTCATCTACCAACGAGTTCGCTGTAAATGGTCTTTCTGTCACAGCACTTGCCAAGACGAGTGGAGAGATTTCTGTAACCGTAGCTACAGACAGTGAGGGAATCTATGAGCAGGTCAAGGATCTGCTCAGCCAGTACAACTCACTTATTAACGAGATGAACAAGTTATACAATGCAGATTCGGCAAAAGGATATGAGCCGCTGACAGATGATGAAAAGGATTCCATGAGTGATACGGAAGTGGAGAAATGGGAGGCAAAAGTCAAAGATTCCCTGCTCCGCAGAGATGATTCGTTAGAGAGCCTGATCTCGTCCATGACAACGGCGATGTCCAAGGGATATGAAGTCAATGGAAAGACATACTATCTTACTTCTTTTGGAATTTCAACACTTGGTTATATGAATTCTGCAAAGAATGAACAGTATGCATACCATATCAATGGTGATGAGGATGACAGCGCAACTTCCGGAAAGGAAGACAAACTGCTGGCAGCGATCAAAGAAGATCCGGATTCTGTGGCGGGATTCATGCAGCAGCTTGCAACAGGATTATATGATTCTATTGATAAGAAAATGAAGACATCCACTTTAAGCGGTATATTTAAAGTATACAATGATAAGGAGATGGCTTCGGAATACAGCGATTATACAACCACGATCAAAAAGTGGGAGGATAAGCTGTCTGAACAGGAGGATTACTACTACAAGAAGTTCTCGGCGATGGAAACAGCGCTGGCAAAACTCAATTCACAGACATCTTCTTTATCCGGTCTGTTTGGATCATGATAATAGGACAATTAACCTGCGGCATTGCCGCAGGTTAAATCTGCATAAAGAAAAAGAAAACACATGGAGGTATTTTCACATGCTTAATCATAATGGCTATGCTGCGTATGCGAATAGCAAAATTATGACCGCATCACCTGCGGAACTGACACTTATGCTCTATGACGGAGCAATCAAATTCTGTAACATGGCAATTGCAGGGATTGAGGAAAACAATATCGAGAAAGCACATAACAACATCCGGAAAGTTGAGGATATCATCTCCGAGTTTCAGGCAACATTAAATCATAAATATGCAACAGCTGATGATTTTAATAATGTATATGTCTATTTGAAAGAACGCCTGATCGAGGCAAATATGAAAAAAGACAAAGAAATCCTGGAAGAAGTATTAAAACATCTCAGAACCATGCGCGATACATGGAAAGAAGTGATGAAACTGGCTGCCAGCCAGAGATAACCGGAAGGAGAAAGCAATACATCGTGACAGATAATTACATTGGAATCATGATCGAAAGCCTCCGGCGAAAAAAGGATGTCCTGACAGATATATTAAAACTTAGCGAGGAACAAAGTCTTCTGCTGGATGATCCTAATTTAGAACCGGACACATTTGAAAAAAACGTGAATCGGAAAGCGGCGCTGATCGAAAAATTAGAACAGCTTGACACGGGCTTCGAAAGTTTATATGACAAAGTAAAGGAAGAACTTGAGAGCAACAAAGAGATTCACAAAGACCAGATCAGGCAGATGCAGGAACTGATCAGGGCACTTACCGAATTGAATATGCAGATTCAGGCGACGGAAGCAAGAAATAAGGAAAAGGCAACCGCCAAGTTTGCTTATATCAGGCAGCAGGCAAAGGAAATCCGCAGCAGCCAGAAGATCGTCAAAGAATACTATAATAATATGATGCATAAGGCGTATAATGAGCCGCATTTTTTGGATAATAAAAAATAGAGAGAATAAAAGACCGCACAGATAGAAAGATATTGATTTGTGAGGTCTTTTTAGTTACAATTTTAAGGTAGTAGACAGAGATTTTGCTATGGTAGCTGAAGAAACATATTAGATAATTATGAGACGTATTAACAACTTAGAAAATAAAAATTAAAAAAGGGGTTAAGTATCTTTCGCTTATGCCGATATACAATGCAAGTAAGCAAAGAATGCTACTTCGTGAAAACCGAAATGAAGCGTACGGTCAGAGTAGGAACGTTCACAAATAAAACAAATCTACTTCAGCATGGAAGCTGAAGCCCAATTCAAGGAGGAAAAATAATATGGTAGTACAGCACAATCTTACAGCGATGAACGCTAATCGTCAGTTAGGAGTCACAACAGGAGCTCAGGCAAAATCTTCAGAGAAATTATCTTCCGGTTACAGAATCAACCGTGCAGGTGATGACGCTGCAGGTCTTAAAATTTCTGAGAAAATGAGAAGCCAGATCCGTGGTCTTGACAAAGCTTCTTCAAACGCACAGGATGGTATTTCCCTTATCCAGACAGCTGAAGGTGCTTTAGGTGAGGCACATTCTATCTTACAGCGTATGAATGAATTAGCAGTTCAGGGTGCTAATGATACCAATGAGAGCATTGACCGTGATGCTATCAATGAAGAGTTATCTGCTCTTACATCTGAGTTGGATCGTATCGCATCTACAACACAGTTCAACAAACAGAATTTATTAGATGGAAAATTTACATCTAAGAACTTACAGGTTGGAGCAAATTCTGACCAGAAGATTTCTATCTCTATCGGAGCGATGAACTCCAAAGCATTAGGATTACACAATATTACTGGAACAACAACACAGTCCCAGACTGGAAAGAAAGTTACAGGATTTACATTTGGTAAATATTCTACAACGGCAACAAATTCTGCTGCTGCTTTCTCAGATCAGGCTATAGCAGCAAATCAAAGCTTAAAGGATGCTGTGGATGCAGCAAAGACAGAAGCGGCATACATGAAACAGCTTGATTTGGGAACCGGCAGTGCATATTACATGGATGCAACTGGTAAACGATTCGAGGGTGCTAAGTCTGCTATGAGTGCTGATGTTACTGCTTTAAAGACTACCATTTCTGACATATTTAAAACTAATCGGAAGACTAAAGCGGCTACTTATGCTAATACACAAAATGTAATAGCAGATAAGATGACAGTTGGACAGGCTACACAGCTCACAGATCCGAGTGTTAAGGATTATGCAAGTGCAAATGCTACAATTGATGCAGTACAGAAAGCTATTAATTCTGTATCTTCTCAGAGATCTGCTCTTGGTGCATTACAGAACAGATTAGAGCACACAGTGGCAAACTTAGATAACGTATCTGAGAATACATCCTCTGCTGAGTCTCGTATCAGAGATACAGATATGGCTGACGAGATGGTTGAGTACAGCAAGAACAATATTCTTGCTCAGGCTGGACAGTCCATGCTTGCACAGGCTAATCAGTCTACACAGGGTGTACTTTCTCTGTTACAGTAATCTGAAATATCATAAGATTACAATATGAATAAAAGAGTTGGCATTGCCAGCTCTTTTATTTTAGAGAGATTTGAGGTGTTGAGAGATGCAGGGAAAATGGGTAAACCTATATAATATACTAAAAAATATAGAAGAAGATTTTTTGGATTATCAAAATAGAAAAAATTTGTTGCCAATACGGGAACAGTTAAATAATATACAGGAATTTGCACTTTGGTTTCTTCAGAAAAATCCGCTTGGAATGGACAAAGAGGCATTTATACAGGCGAAGAAAGAAATAATAGCTATTTTGCAAGATATTGTTTCAGCAATTGAGGAAAATGATTATGTTCTTATGCACGATGCAATTACATATGGAGTTATGGAATATTTAAAAGCATGCAACCCGGAACTGGTGGAGGCGGAGTAAATGACAATCTATGAGAAAAATATACACACATTAGCAAAATATTATCCGGGTATGGATCATAATATTGAAAAAGCCAGAAAAGAGCTAAAAGAAGAACTTGATTTAATAGAAGAACTGTCAGCAGATGGCGAACCTATTTTGAAAATAAAAAAAGATGGACATTCTTTGTATCTGGCAGGTAAGAGGAGTGCGAGAAAACCACCTGAAGAATGGATGCAAGAACAGGGAGAGTTATGCGAAAACTACACCTTTATAATTATGGGAATGGGAAACATTGGTTATTTAAGAGAATTAATTGAGTGCGTTGATGTAAGACTTAATATTATAATATATGAACCATCAGCTCAAATCTTTTTAAAAGCTTTGGAATGGCTGGATTTGGAAAAAGGGATGGATAAGCATCTTATTATATTTTGGGTAGAAAATATCGGAATGATGACACTGGATAAGATGAATGATGTACTTAAAAGTGCAATGAAATTAGAGCATTTAAAGCATGTGCAATTATTTATAGAGCCAAATTATGATATCTTGTTTGCAGATAAATGTGAACAACTGATAAAGAAGTGTAATGATACAGCACTGGAGAGCAGGATGGCGTATAATACTGCCAAATTATTTGCCAATATAGATTCTATAAATACATTGAAAAATGCAAAATATTTGTGTGATGCATATAAAACAATTCAATTATATGAGACGATACCTTTTGACGTCACAGGAATTGTTGTGGCTGCAGGACCATCCTTAAATAAAAATATAAAGGAACTGAAAAAAGCAAAGGGAAAAGCACTGATTATCGCAGTTGATACGGCAATAAAGCCATTACTTAATGCCGGGATTGTGCCAGATATGTTTTTTATAGTGGATGCTTTAAAACCAGTAGAGTTAGTAGAAATTGAGGGTGCAGATACAATACCATTGGTTACAACGTTGAATGCCGCTCCGGAGGTATTAGATTATCACAAGGGAAAGAAGTTCTTTTATGATGAGTATTATAGATTTGCAGAAAAAATTATAAGTAAAAGTGGGTTGCGCTGGGGAGATGTGGCAACAGGAGGTTCGGTTGCCACTAATGCTTTTTCGTTATTATATAAGATAGGATTAAAAACGATTATTCTTGTAGGGCAGGATTTAGCGTTAACTGGAAATAAAAGTCATGCAGATGGCACTTTTCAAGAAAAGATGCCAGAAATAGAAACGACAGATTGCCAATGGGTTGAGGGAAACTATGAAGAAAAAGTACCTACCCAAACAGATTTATATTCTTTCTTAAACTGGTATGTTGAAACGATACGGGAGTTTAAAGAACATGTAAAAGATTTTCGTGTTATCAATGCAACAGAAGGAGGAGCCAAGATTGATGGAACAGAGGTAATGACATTAAAAGAAGCAATTGCTCAAACTTGTACAAAAGAGGTTGATATAGCGGCATGTTTAGACACTCTTTCTCCAATGTTGAAAGAAGAGGATCGAGTATGGGCAATCGATTATCTGACAGGTATTCCGGAGCAATTTGAATCTTTAAAAAAGAAAACTGAAAAATTACATAAAAGCTATTGCTCACTGGAACGTCTTTGCAAAAAACAAAAGATGGATTCAAAACAATATTTAACTCTGTTAAAAACAATAAAAAAACAGATAAAAACCATTGAAAATGATGATATGTATCAACTTGTGACCTTGACAATGCCCTCTGCACTTAAAATTATGAGAGATGAGGAATTTGAACATCTTAATACATTACAGGAAGAGGGAAAAGAAATTGCAAGAAAAGGCAAATTATACACAAATTTAGTGACAGAAGGTGCAGGTTTGCTCAAAACTGAATCAGAACAAATTTTTTCCGGTCTCAAGGAAAAAGCTAATTAATAATATTATAAATTTTTTGAAAGATGGTATCAAAACTATGATTTTTTAATACTTTTTGATAACCGGATTCAGCAATGGCGAGTCGCTCTTCTTCATGAATTAAATAATAATCAATTTTCTGTAACAAGTCTTTTTTACTTTCGAAGAAGACAAAATCTTCTCCGGCATGAAAATGCTTCAGAAAATCGGATTGAAAGTTTGTGAGTAGAAAACCACCACAGGACATAATTTCCATACAACGAAGCGGAATACCACTTCTGATACTTCGAAGAGTGATATTTAGGTTTATTTTACTATTATGAAAAATGTAAGGGGTTTCCGTAAGATAATTGGCACATCCCATATTGATGGCATGAGGAATTACATAGTTTTCATTAGGAGTAAAAATTTTTAGAGGAAAATGGGTAGCTACCTCAGTAAGTGTATGGATTCGTTCTATAGAAGTTAACTTGCGGCAAAGGTAATAGTCGGAAAAAATAAAACTGAGAGGTTCAACGCCATCTGGATTTTTCTGATAATGTATGGAATTTTGCAATTCTGTGATAATTGGTGCAGTAAGGCATTCTTCTAAAAAACTGTAGCCATACACATGCGACTGTGCCTGCATAAGAGCATCTAAATACCCTTTAGCATAGTTAGAAATATTATGCAATGAATCGTAGAGATTATGTGATTCATTATATAAGGATCCTACAAAGGAGACTTCAGCAGAGAGTTTAGAAGAATTATAAGGCTCTCGCAGGAGTGCATGGATTCGCTCAGCATTAACAGGGAGAGGCATATAATAAAATGTAGAGATTCCCTCATTTTGGAATTGCTCCACAAGATAACTGTCAAATAAAAAATATAATTTGTTGGGTATGTAACCGTATAGGAATAGAGTTTTACCTGTGGACTATCATAGACAAAAGATACATATTTGGTGTTATATCTATGGCATGCTGTAGCCAGTAATGGAAAAAAATTATAAGAAAAACAGAAATCAAAATGTTGTTTTTCCAATATGGGGTATATAGATTCCATGAACGAAGAACTGTTTCTAAGATTATACTCAGGATGTGAAAATAAGGTAACGCAATCATCACTCTTATAAAAAAAATCTAATAAGTCTGTGCGACCAAAGCATGGCCAGTCAAGAAATAAAATATTCATATGATAAAATCCTTTCTATATATAGATTTTATTATAGCAGAGATGAAAATTTTTTCTACTATTTATGAAAGAATTTACAAAACGAGGAGAAATAAAAATGAATGGTAAAATAGAGCAATTAATTATGAATGGTAAATATCAGGAAGCATGGATTGCTATAGCAGAATATGAAAAAGAATATCCGTTTGATGCGGATATGGATACGTATAGATTCCTATGTTTAAATAATGCAGGAGAACATCAGATGGCTTTGCAATATGCGCATAGAGCAGTTCAAAACCAGCCATATGTTGCCGATGCACATTGGAATTGTGGCTATGCATTTGAACTGTGCGAGAATTACTTTCAAGCCTATGAACAATATGCGGTTGCAAAAGAACTAGCATTAGGTGGAAATCCTATTGGTGTACCAATTGAAAAAATAGAAGAATCTATGCAGCAGATATTAAATATAATTATGAATCGGGCACAATTAGGAGAAACAGATGATATAGAAACAGATAAAAGATGGATAAATTATATTGCTAATATGGATAGGATTAACTGGGGCATTAGAAGACCGGTATTTCATGATGGCACAAATATGATTGCCCAAAAATACAATGATTATCCTGATCTGCCTGAAATATTTGCAGGAATTACTGGGATGCAGAGCGCATATCATATGATTCGTAATAAATTATATGTGAATACGATAATGGAAGAGACTGATTTGCAACGAACATATGCAATGGGAAGTAATATAGAAATTGAATCGGATACAGAATGTTTTGTTCCGTTAATTATGAATGGACCGGGACGATTATGCGTGCAGACAGAAAAAAAACAGGCAGAAATAGAATATAATTCTCCGTTACAGTATATTAATTACCGAGTTCCAAAAGGAAAATTATTGATTTCTTCTGAAGACAGAGAGTTCCTGCTTGGCGAAATGGTTCCAATTATTCATGATAGAAAAAGAAAACCTTTGATTCTGAATATTTTTGTTGATGGATTATCGCAAACTGTTTTAGAAAATCATATGGAAATGTTAATGCCGAATACATATCGTTTTTTTAGGGAAGGAATGATATGTACAAATGCACATACAGCTGGAGACTGGACATTTCCGTCTATTGCTTCCATTGTAACTGGACAGACGATGGCAAATCATAAGATGCTTCATTCAAAGTTATTGAGAAAAATAGATGCTGAGACACCAATTCTTTTTGAATATTTTAAAAACGCTGGTTATAATACCACAAAAATAGGGGGGAATTGGAGAATTGCGCCAAATTATGGGTATGCAAGAGGAATGAATCGTGTGCATTATCAGCATATGTATGAAGGATTTCCGATTGAAAAGGTAGTCTCAGAAGTTGAAGAGCAAATTCATACAATGCGAGAGACAGATCAGTTTATATGGATGGAAATCGGAGAATTACATTTAATAGCAGATGAATATAATGCTGCACCTCTTCAGGAGCAATTTGTGATATGGGAAAATGATAACACAAAGGGAAAAATTAACTCTGTTAAGCAGGAATACGATGAGACAAAAAGAAAGTATTATTTAAAACAGATTGAATATGTGGATCGAAAATTAGCTGGATTATATCAATATATTGAAAATAATTATGAAGAAAATGAAATTGTAATCACTTTATTTGCAGATCATGGGCAGGGTTTTTTAGTTCGCCCGGAAGAGGAATTTTTGTGCGATGAAAGAACGAAGATTGCATTTATGACCAAAGGTGGCGGGGTAAGTGGAAAAACAGAGGAATTAATCTCAGCATGCGATTATACACCAATTATATGTAAACTGGCAGGAATAGAGTATAATTACAAGAATACAGATGCCTCACTGCCTGTAGTGTATGGGGGGGCAAAAGAAAGGGAGTTTACTGTAACAGAAAGCATACATGTAGGAGATCCGTATCAGATCTTGCTTAATGGAAGAGATTTTACTTTTTATCTGAAGGGAATAGAAAAAGTCACATCAGAATGTAGAGTTCCACTCGATACATATGAAGTGAAATTATCAGATAAAAATGGCAATATACTTCATGATAAAGACAAAATAAATCATTACACCAAATGGTGTTTAGATCATATAGGTTCGTGCAGAATATATAATAATTAATATGAGGAGCAATACGTAATGGGAAAAGGTACATTATATTGGATCACAGGCTTATCTGGAGCTGGAAAAACAACAATTGGAAATGCGCTATATTATGAACTAAAGAAAAAGCAGGATAACCTCATTATTTTAGATGGAGATATTTTAAAAAAATTAGTCGGTAATTCGTTGGGATATTCACAGAGCGATCGTAAGAAACGTGCCTATTATTATTCTAATCTGTGTAAAACACTAACCGATCAAGGCATATCAGTTGTTATCTGTACAATCGCCATGTATGATGAAGTCAGAGATTGGAATAGAGCCAATATAGAGAAATATGTTGAAATTTTTTTGAATGTTAACAAAGATATATTGATGAAACGGGATCGCAAAGGATTATATTCTGGACAATCGGCAGGAAAAATAGAGAATGTTGCAGGAATGGATCAGGATGTGGAGTTTCCAAAAAATCCGGACATTATTATTGAAAATGATGGAACTATTGCAATTTCAGATTGTGTGAATAAAATCATGGAATATAAAGTGAATGTGAAGGACACATTTGATAGGGATGTAAATTATTGGAATCAATATTATCTAAAGAAAGAAAAAGAGATACAGGAACCAAGCGATTTTGCCAAATTTGTTTTGCCATATATGGAGGCACACAAAAAAATTATGGATATTGGTTGCGGAAATGGTAGAGACAGTATCTATTTTTCACAAAATGGATTAGAAGTTACAGGGGTAGATGCATCAGAAGAGGCTATATCTCATCTAAATCAATACAATATGAAAAACAGTATGTTCGTATGTGATGATTTTGTAACATGTAAAGCATTATATCAGGTTCAGTATGATTATTTCTATAGTAGATGGACAATTCATGCAGTATCTGAAAAACAGGAATGGGAACTATTAAAAAATGTATCATCGGCAATTAAGAAAAAAGGATTATTTTTTATTGAAGTCAGAAGTATTAAAGATGATTTGTTTGGAAAAGGGACAAAAATTGCAAAAAATACGTATTCATATAATGACCATTTCAGACGTTTTATTGTAAAGAAGGAACTAGAGGAAAAGTTGGAGAAACTAGAGTTCGAAATAATATATGAAAAAGAAGATAAAGGTCTTTCGAAGACGACAGTATCTGATCCAGTTTTAATTCGAATAATTGCAAGAAAAAGATGATGAAGACACAGATTTTTGTTATGACTCACAAAAAATTTAATCCTCCTAATAATCCGATATATATACCGCTTCAAGTAGGAGCTGCCTTGAATCCTGATCTGGGATATATGAGAGATGATGCTGGCGATTCTATATCAGCGTTGAATCCCTATTATGGAGAACTCACAGGAATGTATTGGTTATGGAAAAACTATCATGATGCAGATATCATAGGAATATGTCATTATAGACGTTTCTTTTTTAATGAAAGAGGGACACTTATGACGCAGGAAGAATATGAAACGGCATTGCAGGATGCAGATGTAATGGTTTCAAATTGCATACATGCACCAACATCTTATTTGGAATATTTTGGAAATTCCCATAATGTCAGGGATATGCTGCTTGCAGGAGATATAATCAAGATACTTTTTCCTGAGGACACACAGGCATTTGAAGAAGTAATGCATCAAGATAAGTATTATTTTGGAAATTTATGTGTTATGAGAAAGAGTTTGTTTGATGCATACTGTGATTGGCTTTTTACGATTTTTTTTGAAATGGAAAAATATATAGATGTAAGAGGTTATGATGATTATCATAAAAGGATTTTTGGGTTTCTATCAGAGGAACTACTGATGGTTTACATAACATCTAAGAAATTAAAAATCAAAGAAGGACATGTCGGCATTACAGCAGAGAAGGCGGAAACGGTTGAATTTAAGCTAGCAATGGTACAATTAGTCAGAACTGAACAATTTACGGAAGCAAGAAAACTGTTTTATGATTTCTTAAAGTTAAGACCTGATGTACAATTAGAATTATCAGATATAAAAAATGAAATACCAGATATTGAACTGATTCTTTTTATTTTAGAAAAGGAAAAAGAAGAGGGAATTAATGGAATGTACAAAGTATCACACGAATTGCCGGATCTTATTGTGCATTTGAGGAAAACAAAAGCAATATTAGCAGACTGTAAAAAAGAGGGAAATATAAGTCCATCAGGAAAGCGGTATCTGGTTGAAAATTATGTATCAGATATTATGAAAAATATAATTTTAATAAATACGTAAGAAAGAGGAGAATTGAGATGGAAAAATTTAAAAGATTTGTAGACATTGATTATTCGCAGTTTGAAGGAGATGATTTAGAGGCATTATATGGTTTGCCAAAAAAAATACAGTTTTGTAAAAAGTGCGTAATATCAAATCAAAGACCGAATTCCTGTGAAGAATATAAAAATGGAAAGAAATCTACAAAGGAGACCATTCATTTTGATGATGCTGGCGTGTGTGATGCATGCAGAATGGCAGAGCAGAAGCAGAAGATTGATTGGGAAGAACGCGAGAAAGAATTGATAGAAGTGTGCAATAAATATCGTAGCACAGATGGTAGTTATGATTGTCTGGTTCCTGGCTCAGGTGGAAAAGATTCTTTTTATCAGGCACACGTTTTAAAATACAAATATGGAATGCATCCATTAACTGTTACATGGGCTCCAAATATGTATACTGACTGGGGATGGAAAAATCAAAAAGCATGGATTAATGCAGGTTTTGATAATATTTTATATACACCAAATGGAAGGACACACAGACTATTAACAAGATTGGCAGTGGAGAATCTGTTTCATCCATTCCAACCATTTATACTTGGACAAAAAGCACTTGCACCTAAAGTAGCTGCTATGTATCATATTCCATTAATATTTTATGGAGAAAATGAAGCAGAGTATGGTAATCCTATAAAAGATAACTCTAGTGCAACGAGGGATTGGAAGTATTTTACTGCAGAGGATAAGAGCAAAATATTAATTGCGGGAACGTCAGTTGCCGATTTGAAAGAATATTTTGGAGTCGAACCAGAAGAATTGAAATTCTATATGCCAGCTAATCCAGAACTGATTGAGAAAGAACATATTGAGGTACATTATCTGGGATATTATTTGAAATGGCATCCACAGGGAGCGTATTATTATGCAGTTGAAAATGGCGGATTCCAAGCATCTCCGGAGAGAACACCGGGAACATATAGTAAATATAATAGTATTGATGATAAAATAGATGATTTTCATTACTATACAACATATATTAAATTTGGTATAGGACGAGCTACATATGATGCTGCACAGGAAATACGAAATGACGAGATTACAAGAGACGAAGGAGTTGCTCTTGTAGAAAAGTATGATGGAGAATTCCCAGAGCGTTTTGCAGATGAAGTGTTTGATTATTTAAGTATTATGCCAAAAGAATTTCCAATTGCTTCAGAAATGTTTGAACAGCCAAGGATGGATAGAGAATATTTTATGCATTTAGCTGACAGATTTCGTTCTCCACATTTATGGAAATATGAGAACGGTATGTGGCAGTTAAGGGAACAGGTATTTCATGATAAGTGGAGATAAGATGAAAAATATAAGATTGATTGCCAGATTAGATGTCAAAGGACCTAATCTGGTCAAAGGCATACAGTTGGAAGGATTGCGTAAGATTGGAAATCCTAATGCGTATGCAAAAAAATATTATGAGCAGGGAATAGATGAAATTCTTTATATAGATATTGTTGCAAGCTTATATAATAGAAATAATCTTAGCGAAATTGTTACACAATGTACACAAGATGTGTTTGTTCCAATTACTGTAGGTGGCGGAATCAGAACTATTGAAGATGTAGATAAAGCCTTGCATTGTGGAGCAGATAAAATTGCAATTAACACAGCAGCAATCAAAAGACCAGATCTTATAAAAGAAGTAGCTGATAAATACGGCTCGCAGTGTATGGTGCTGTCAATACAAGCAAAAAAAATTGCTGATGGAAAATGGGAAGCTTATTATGACAATGGCAGGGAACATACAGGTCTCGATGTGGTAGAATGGGCAAAGAAAGGGTATGAACTTGGTGCAGGCGAAATATTGTTGACATCTGTCGACAAAGAAGGCACGAAAAAAGGCTTTGACATAGAACTGGTAAAAGCTGTTTCAGACATTGTTCCAATACCTGTTATTGCATGCGGAGGAATGGGCGCACCAGAAGATTTCATAGATGTGGTAAAAACTGGACATGCAGATGCAGTGGCAGTTGCCAGTGTGTTACATTATAATGAATATTCCGTAAAAGAAATAAAAGGAGTGGCTTCTAAAGCAAAGATTAACATACGAGAAGTGTGATTGAATAACTGATTCATACGTGATTGCAGCGAGGTAAAAAAATGAAGAGTATTTCCATAGTGGATTATGGTATTGGAAATGTTTTGAGCGTAAAGCGGGCATTTGAACATGTTGGAGTAGAGGTAGAATTTGCTGATACGGCAGAAAAAATAAGAAAAGCAGAACGTTTAGTTTTGCCTGGTGTAGGAGCATTTTGTGACGGCATGACAGAGTTGGAGAGGCGAGGACTTGTATCTGTTATACAGGAGTATTGTGCAAATGACAGACCATTTCTCGGTATATGTCTGGGAATGCAGATGATGCTGGAGGAGAGTGAAGAATTTGGAATATCTAAGGGACTGGGGATTATTCCGGGAAAAGTTATAAGGATTGAAGATACCACTATAGAAGGTGAATATCAGAAGATTCCGCATGTTGGATGGAATGAATTGTTCTATAAACAAGATGTGGCAAATACAGTCTTAGATGGAATACCTGAAAAGGAAAGAATGTATTTTGTACACTCCTATACAGCAAAGCCTTCTAATGATAGCTTCCGATTAGCAGATACGTATTATGGTGGAAGGCAGATATCGGCCGTTATAAGAAAAGGAAAGTGTTATGGAACACAATTTCATCCGGAAAAAAGCGGTGAGATGGGGCTTAAGATAATTTCTAATTTTTTAAAATTACAATAGAATGGAAGAAATTATGAATGAATATGTCGGACAAACAACAGAACTTGGAGAACAAATGAATGAGTTATGTGAACGACTCCGATTGCAGGAACAGACAACTCAGATTCTGTTAAAGTCAAATAAACAAATAATAGATTGGGTTGATGATATTGTCAAAGATCAAGAGCATTTTAGGGAAAACTATTTTTTTGAGATTTCTGACCCGAGGTTGAAGGAAGAAGTAACAGAATATTGGTATCCGGATATTGCATCAGTAGAAGAAACCTTGGATGAAATTGTTAATCATGGAAAGTCTATTGCAAGATTTGGAGATGGTGAATTTGCCACAATTTATGGACGGGTGCGTCACAAATTCCAAACGGAACAGGATGACAGACTTGCAGCACGATTGTTGGATGTTCTTGCGTCGGAAGATGACAGATTAATGGTTGCAATTGCAGATAATTATGGTAATCTGGAACACTATAGTGAACAGGCAAAAAGAGAGATTCGTTTTTATTTGACAAGGCAGGTCAGAAAAGAGCATTTACAGATATTGAAAAGAGATAGAAAATATTATAATGCATATGTTACAAGACCATATGTTATGTATAATGATTCAAAAACGAATCGCTCACAAAACAGATTTGAAAATTTAAAAAAAATCTGGGCAGATAGAACATGTGTATTTATAGAGGGAAAATATACAGCACTTGGAGTAGGAAATGATTTGTTTTCAGGGGCAGAGTCTATACAGAGAATCATTGGTCCGGCAGAGAATGCTTTTCACGCATATGACAAAATATTAGAATGCTGCAAGGATCAAGCGAAAGATAAATTATTTTTATTGGCACTTGGTCCAACAGCTACAGTATTAGCATATGATTTGTGTAAGATGGGATATCAGGCGGTAGATATTGGTCATATAGATTTGGAATATGAGTGGTTTTTAAAAGGACAGGGATGCCGGACTGAAATTGTTGGTAAATATAATAATGAACTGGCAGGGGGAGACAAGCCGGTAGAAATTCAGGATAAACAATATCAGTCACAAATTATAGCAGATTTTTTCATAAAAGGACAGGCACTTTATATGGATATTTTATTTTATCGGTACAACAGTATATGCGAACCGGATATGATTGAGGTATTAGGAAGATATTCAAATAGCATCGACGAAATAACAATTGAAATGGATGATAAAAACATTTCGTCTAAGGAATGCCTTTGTGCATTAAGTAGTGCGTTACAACAAAAAAAATATGATTTTGTTTTTAGTATAAATTTCTTTCCTGTCATTTCGGAGGTTTGTAATATATTTAAAATACGGTATGTTTGTTGGATTGTTGATAGTCCGGTTATGGAATTATATTCCCACTCGATTCGAAACTCATGTAATAGAATTTTTCTTTTTGACTATGCATTATATGAGGAGTTTTATCAGGAAAATCCAGCATGTATTTACTATTTGCCTTTAGGATCTAATTATCACCGGATAGATAACCTTATAGGTACAATTACAAAAGAAGACAAAACTAGATTTTCAGCAGATATCTCTTTCGTGGGCTCACTTTATACGGAGAAATGTCCATACAATCATTTGAAGGAAGATGGTTCTTATTTAAAGGGATATTTGGATGGATTGATTGAGGCGCAGTTAAAAGTATATGGATATAATTTTCTGGAGGAATGTCTGACAGATCAGATTGTCGCTGAATTTAAAAATAAGATACCATTTTATCAGTTCCCGGAGAAATCGAATCATAATGATAAGGCGGCAATGGCGCATTTGTATCTTGGAAATAAAGTGACAGAACAGGAGCGGCTGCGTTTGCTTGGTTTGGTCTCAACGTATTTTAAACTTGATTTGTATACAGGGAGTGATACAGCATCATTACCTAATGTAAATGCGAGAGGATTGGCAAAATCAATGACGGAAATGCCAAAAATCTTTCACCTATCAAAAATTAATTTAAATTTCACGTCAAAACCTATTAGAAGTGGATTGCCATTACGTATATGGGATATTATGAGTGCAGGTGGTTTTGTATTAACTAATTTCCAGATAGAAATCCCGGAATATTTTGAAATTGGAAAAGAGATAGAAACATTTTCAAGTCAGGAAGAACTATTGGATAAGATCACATATTACCTTGAGCATGAGGAAGAGCGAAAACAGATTGCGTCTAATGGTTATGAACGAGCCAAGAGTGAGTATTCATTAGATACAAGAATTGGGCAAATGTTGAATATGATATAGGAAAATATAAGGGAGAGTTGAATGACCACAACAATAATCGCTGAAGCTGGTGTAAACCACAACGGCAGTTTAAAACTTGCAAAACAAATGATTGAGGAAGCAGCAAGAGCTGGAGCAGACTATATCAAATTTCAGACATTCAAACCGGAAAAGCTGGTTTCCAAATATGCACAGAAGCAGATTACAAGAAGAAAACAACGGGCAATAATGAATCCATAGTTACAGATGTTGGAGAAACTGGCATTGTCATATGATGATTTTGTGGAGTTGAAAAAGTATTGTGAGCAGATTGGAATCGGTTTTCTGTCCACACCGTTTGACGAGGACAGTATCCGGTTTCTTGATCGTCTGGACATGGATTTCTGGAAGATACCTTCCGGTGAGATCACGAATTATCCGTATCTGGTTCAGATTGCGCAGACAGGCAGGGATATAGTGCTTTCTACCGGAATGTGTGAAATGGATGAGATAGCGGATGCAATTAAAGTATTGGAAGAGAATGGAGCAGGGAATATTTCGTTGCTCCATTGTAATACAGAATACCCGACACCATATGAGGATGTAAATCTGCTGGCAATGAAGCAGATGCGTACAGCCTTTAAAAAGCAGGTTGGATATTCGGATCATACGGTCGGGATTGAGGTGCCGATCGCAGCAGTAGCATTAGGTGCTGAAATTATTGAAAAGCATTTTACATTAGATAAGAATATGGAAGGCCCGGATCATAAGGCGAGTCTCGAACCACAGGAGTTGGCACAGATGGTCAGTGCAATCCGCCATATAGAAAAAAGTCTTGGCGATGGCAATAAGAAAGAACAGCTTCGGAGCAGCATAATGTTGTGGCAGTGCGAAAAAGTATAGTTGCGAAATGTGAGATACATACAGGGGAACTTTTCACGGAAAAAAACCTTACGGTAAAAAGACCTTCAAATGGAATTAGTCCGATGAAGTGGAATGAAATCATTGGAACAAGAGCCAAAAGAGATTTTCTGGAAGATGAACTTATCGAATAGAAATTATAAAATTAGGAAATGTCTTTTGGCAATGCCGGAAGGCATTTGTCAGTTAAGGAGTACGGCATGAAAAGAATTGGGATAATGACGGGAACAAGAGCAGAATATGGATTACTAAAACCATTGATGAGGGCAATCGATAAGGACAGGGAATTAGAATTGTATTTGATCGTGTCAGGAATGCATTTGTCTCCCGAATTCGGCCTGACCTATAAAGAGATTGAAGAAGATGGATTTGGGATTAATGCGAAAGTAGAGATGCTGTTAAGCTCAGATAGCCCTGCTGTGGGAATCAGCAAATCAATCGGCTTGGGAATAATAGGGTTTGCAGATGAATTTAAGCGGGCAGGACTGGATATGCTGATTTTGCTTGGAGACAGATATGAGGCACTTGCTGCAGCGGTCGCAGCAATGATCATGAGAATACCAATCTCGCATCTTCATGGAGGAGAATTGACAGAGGGTCTGATTGATGAAGGAATACGTCATTCCATTACTAAGATGAGTTATCTTCACTTTACAAGTACAGAAGAATACCGCAGACGTGTAATACAGTTAGGGGAGAATCCTGAAAGAGTGTTCTGTGTCGGGGCAATTGGAGTAGAAAATATTAAGAAGACAGAACTGATGTCGAAGGAAGAATTAGAAAATTCGATTCATTTTGAAATAGATGATAATTTAGCTGTTGTGACATATCATCCGGTAACATTGGAAAATAATACGGTTGAAGATCAGTTTACCAATCTTTTGAGGGCATTAGACCGGAATGATAAGCTGAGAATTATTTTTACAAAGGCAAATGCAGATACGAATGGAAGGATTATTAATGAGTTAATAGACAAATTTGTAACCTGCAATCGTGAAAGAGCATGTGCATTTTATTCATTAGGGCAGAAAAGATATCTGAGTGCGTTAAAATATTGCAGACTTGTGATCGGAAATTCATCCAGTGGTATTATAGAAGCTCCTTCGTTTGGAAAACCGGTTATTAATATAGGTGACAGACAGAAAGGAAGAGCAAGTGCGGATAGTGTTATTAATTGCGGCTGCATGGAGAAGGAAATACAGAGTGCCATAGAACTTGCACTGACAGAGGAATTTGAGAATAAAGCTAAAAATAGCAGAAATCCATATGAAAAGGAAGATACGACAGTCAGTATTATGGGCGTCATAAAAGACTATCTGTTCAACAACAAAATAAAACTGAAAAAAGAATTCTATGATATAAAGTGAGGAAAAAAATGAGAATTTTATTTGTAGGATGTGTGGAATCTTCTTATATTTTACTGCAATCATTACTTGAACATAAAAAAGAAATTGTAGGAGTGATCACGAAAAAAGAAGCGGGACTAAATGCAGATTATAAAGATTTATCGGTCTTGTGTCTGAATTATGGAATTGATTACAAATATATTTCAAATATAAATGATGAGGAAGTTATACGGTATGTAAGAGAAAAAAATGCAGATATAATATATTGTTTTGGATGGTCTCAAATAATAAAGAAAGAACTATTGGAAATAACACCGATGGGAGTGATAGGATTTCACCCGGCAGCATTGCCAAATAACAGGGGAAGGCATCCGATTATCTGGGCATTGGCGCTTGGACTTAATGAAACAGCTTCGACCTTTTTTAAAATGGACGAAGGTGCTGATACAGGAGATATAGTTTCACAGGTAAAGATACCAATATGTGAAAGTGACTATGCAGCAGATTTATATGAAAATATTATGTGTGCGGCAAAAAAACAGGTATTGGAATTTACAGAAAACTTGGAAAATGGAAGCTGCAGAACAATTTCACAGAAGAAGCAGGCGGGAAATACATGGAGGAAGCGTGGACACAGGGATGGCATAATTGACTGGAGAATGGGAAGTTATGCTATTTATAATTTGATACGTGCTTTAAGTCATCCTTATATCGGGGCAGAATTTGAATATAAAGAGAAATATTATAAAGTGTGGAAATCAGAAATTGTCAAATCGGATGGTAAGTATCAAAACATAGAGCCTGGACGAATTATAAAAAAAGTGTCTGATCATGAGTTTTATGTTAAATCCTATGATGATATTATACATATACTCGAATGTGATACAATAGACGCATTGGAAGGAGAGTGCTTATGAGAATATTGGTAATTTCGCCTCATGCAGATGATGAGACTTTAGGCGCAGGAGGCACTTTGTTGAAATACAAAAATCAAGGGCATAATATCTTTTGGTTGAATGTAACTGATATGAAAGAAGAATATGGGTATACAAAGGAAAGAGTTGCAGAAAGAACGTTTGAAATAAAGAGTGTTGAAAAAATGTATGGATTCGATAAAATGTTTAACCTACAGCTGCAGCCTGCAAAGTTGGATGTCTACGAAAAATCATATTTAGTGCAGAAAATAGCATCTGTCATAGAAGAAGTAAAACCGGATACGCTGATTTTACCGTATTTGTATGACGTTCATTCAGATCATAAAGTTGTATTTGAAGCATCCTATTCGAGTACAAAGGCTTTTAGATTCCCTTACGTGAAAAGAATATTATGCATGGAAGTATTGTCGGAGACGGATTATGCAATCCCAGAGCATTCAATAACACCGAATTATTACATAGATATAACACCATATATGCAGCAAAAAATTGATATTATGAAAATGTATAAGAGCGAAATAGGAGAGGCACCTTTCCCTCGCAGTGAGCAAAATATAAGAGGATTAGCGCAATACCGTGGAGGAAGTGCAAATGTCAGATATGCAGAAGCATTTCAAATAATAAAAATGATTGATTGAGTGTAGACAAATACAGTAACATTTGCTATTTGACTTATTGTAAGTTATGTGTTACATTATATGTATCATCAATGATACATGCGGAGAAGGATAATGGATTATAGTTTAAAGCAAGATGGATTTGAACTGTTAGTTGAGGCTGAGAAAGAACGCGTGAAAGAGGAGGTTCTCAGTTCTTACATTAGTCTTAGGAAGAAAAAGGGGATTACGCAACAGCAGATTGCAGACCTCACAGGCATGCAGAGGACGAATATAGTTAGGATTGAGAGTGGACGTTATTCACCAACGATAGAAGTTTTGGTAAAGCTTGCAGCAGCGTTAGACATGGATCTTGAGATCAGATTAGTTGAAAGGAAGTCTGGAGATGAGTGATAAGAGTTTATTTTATAGAGGCTTTGAAGGGAATACAGAGATAGAGGACTTCTTCGAACGATTTCAGGAATATGCTGAGGCGAATGAGACAGGAAATTCAGTCTATATTCTAAAGCGCCCATTAGGAGATAAGAAGTATACCTACGATTACGATAAGGCAGTTGTGATATTGGTGCCGAAGCATAAAATGCTTTTTTTAGATTATGGCGGGAATGAGGAAGCATTTGAGGAATACGTAGATGATTTTGTAGATGACGTGGGACACATTTCGGACAAATACGATTATATGCAGGTCTTAGGACGAACTTCGAAGTGGAGAAAAGATTTTATAGAGACAAGAACATATTCAGATATTAAGGATTTGTCAGTAGAAGATCTTTTAAAGAGCATTCGGATTGTAAGCAATGAAATGAGTCGTAAGGGAGAATTTATTATTTCCCTGCTTACAGGAAGCATTAATGACATTGAAAAGACTGGTATCGCATATCCGGAGACAATTCTCGAGAAGATAAAACGGAAAATAGTGTTGTTTGATGGTGAACAGACAAGATTTATTTATGACGAACCTCATGAGAAGAGAATTACAATTCAGGGATTGGCAGGAACCGGTAAGACAGAACTTTTGCTGCATAAGATTAAAGAAATATATACACATAATGATGAGGTTAAGATTGCTTTTACTTGCCACAATAAGATATTAGCTGATAATTTGCGCACTCGTATTCCGGAGTTCTTTAATTTTATGAAGGTTCAGGAACAGATCAAATGGGAAGAAAAACTGTGGGTAATGAGCAGTTGGGGATCAAAAGCAGATAGAAATTCAGGTGTTTATAGCTATATATGTGATTTCTATGGGATTCCATTTGAAAGGTTCACATATTCAACTACATTTGAAGGAGTATGCAAAAGAGCAATTGCAAATTTGAGAGAGCAGGGAAGTGTAGAACCGTGTTTTGATTATATATTAATTGATGAAAGCCAGGATTTTGCAGAAAGCTTTTTTAAATTATGTGAAATGGTTACGAGGAAATGTGTGTATGTAGCAGGTGATATATTTCAAAATGTATTTGACTATGAAGATGTCAGCCGTGTGGAACCACAATTTTTGCTGAATAAGTGCTACAGAACGGATCCGAAAACGCTGATGTGTGCACATGCAATTGGAATGGGATTGTTTAAGCCGGACATACCGCTTAGATGGCTTTCAGATTCGGGATGGAGCGATTGCGGTTATGATATAAAGAAGAATGATGGATATTATGACCTGTATCGGAAACCATTACGCCGTTTTGAGGATTTGGGAGATGTCAAATTAAGTACGCTCGAAGTGATGCCAACAAAACGCGAAAGATATTTTGAAAAAATAATTGAGATAATAGCAAAAATTCAAAAAGAAAATGAAACGGTGGAGCCAGAAGACATTGGGATTATGTTCTTGGAAAACAACAATACGAATTATGAGCTGGCGAAAAGGCTTCAGATAGAGATAAAGAAAGAATTTGGCTGGAATGTAAACATTGGCTATGAGACAAAAGAGAAAATCAAGGATACCTTGTTTGTAAGTAACAAAAACAATGTGAAGGGCTTGGAATTTCCATTTGTAATCTGTTTTATGCAAGGATGTCTTACAGATAATTTGCAGACCAGAAATTCAATCTATATGATGCTGACGAGATCCTTCATAACTTCATATTTTATTTTGCCGGATGAAGGAATAAAGAATATCGAACACATTATGCAGGGGGTAGATCAGGTAAATAAAAATGGCTATTTACATGTGAAAGAACCGACTGACGATCAGAAAAAAACATTATACAATGCAATTATCCAGCATACAAGCATACACCAGTCACAGAGGGAAATAGTAGAAGATGTTCTGGATGAACTACGAATTCCGAAAAATGAGAGAGAAAAATTCCATAAGCTTATTGAAACATTATATAAGGATGAGTTTGACAAGGACAGAGTGTATGAAATTGTACAGACAAATTACAATATGATGAACTCAAAATGAGGTTGCTTTTATGAAAGAAACAATAAAAATACCGTTTGGAGTATATTATCAGGAACAATTCAGCAAACCAATGAGACGAAAACAAGATGTTGTGTCTTTTATTCTTGGAGTGGTAAATGTTTTACTGGTAGGTGAAAGTGAGAGTGATAGCAGTGGTACTCTTTATTTAAAAAGAAATAAAATGAATCGGGTATTTTGCTTTATGGAGGGAAAATATTTCTCGACAGTCTTTCCGTTTGATGTAGAGTTCGATGAGAATGGAAATTTTTATAAAGTGTATGATAGCATTTCTGATATTCGAATTAACAACCGGTCTGTTGCGCTGTTAGAACGTATGTTAGAGAAGATAGATTTTGAAGAAAATTCTATTGATGAGATTATTGAAGATGCATATTTAGACGTAGCGGAAGATGGATATTCCGATAAGGATATAGATAGGTGTTTTGGTTTGATATTAAGGCTATTATCAATGGAACTCGGGTATATCAGGTATGATTATGATCCGGAGCGAGAAAATGGGAGATTACATCCGCTGTATCATGTAGATATTAATTATTCCACTAAGGGAACATATAAATTGGGAATGAATAAGAAAATGGAAACAGCTGAATTTATTGATATGCTGGATACAAAGACAGACTGCAGATATGTGCAGTGATTATAACTTACGATTTGGAGTAGTATGAGAAACATAGCGATTATCCCAGCCCGCAGTGGCTCAAAGGGATTGAAAGACAAAAATATTAAAGAACTAAATGGCAAACCACTCATGGCATATACAATTGAGGCTGCATTAGAATCAGGGATATTTGATTGTGTGCATGTGTCGACAGACAGTGAGAAATATGCTGAAATAGGAAGGCAGTTCGGGGCAGATGTTCCTTTTCTGAGGGAAGCGGAACTGGCCGGGGACAAGAGCAGTACCTGGGATGCGTTACGTTATGTGGTACAGGAGTACCGGAAACGAGGAAAAGAATTTGAACTGGTAACTCTGTTACAGCCAACTTCTCCGATGAGAAACGCCCGGAATATCAGGGAAGCATATGAGGTATTTGAACAGAAATCTGCGGATGCGGTCATTAGTATTTGCGAATTAGAACATTCCATTCAGATATGCAATAAATTAGGCGAAAATGGCTCAATGTATAATTTTATTGACAGCAATAAAGTTGGAGCCAGACAATTGTCGGATACTTATTATCGATTGAATGGAGCAATCTATATTCAGAAAACAGAGTTGCTGATGAATAAGCAGAATTTTTATAACGAAAAATCTTATGCCTATATTATGGATCAGAGACATTCTGTTGATATTGACAATGAACTTGATTTCTTATTTGTCGAGACGTTAATGAAAGACAATAAAGATTAATTTTTGCAGTCGATCATCCGATATATAGACTGTAATCTATCATGGAGCGATAGGAAAAGAACATGGAGGTTCGTCTATGAAAACAGAACAGTTGATAACATTTCTGATTTCCCCGGAGCAGACAATCGTAGAAGCAATGCAGAAGATAGATGCGAATGCGAAGGGGATTCTTTTTATTACCAATACAGATAGAAAATTAATAGGAGGCAATCACCGATGGAGATATCCGCCGCTGGCTGATTAAGACAGGAAATCTGCAGGAACAGATAAGCCGCCTTATGAACCGTAATCCTAAGTCCGTGTATCGAAGGGAAGTGGCGTCTGCGCAGGATGAGATGAGACGATATTCGATCACGGCATTGCCTGTGCTCAATTCAAAGGAATCGTGATTGACATTCTTTTTGAACAGGAGCAGAAAACCGAGGTGAGGGAAGGAAGTCTCTCTTTAGATAAAGTGCCGGTAGTCATTATGGCAGGAGGAAAGGAACCAGGTTATATCCTTATACCAAGATTTTGCCAAAACCGCTGATTCCGATTGGGGATATTCCGATTATGGAACGGATTATTGATAAATTTAGGGATGTTGGCGTGACGGATTTTTATGCGACTGTGAATTACCGCAAGAATATGATCAAATCTTATTTCACTGATACGGCAAAAGATTATGAAATAAAGTATGTAGAAGAAAACCAGCCATTAGGAACAGCAGGAAGCCTGCGGCTGATAGAGGAAGATTTTGAAGAGCCTTTTATCGTGACGAATTGTGATATACTGATCCACGCAGATTACGAAGATGTCTACCGGTATCACAGGGAAAGCGGCAATGAACTGACAATCGTTTCTGCACTAAAGAATATTGTAGTACCCTATGGTGTTATCCATTCCAGTGAAAATGGTGCAGTGCAGTCTATGGAGGAAAAACCAAAATTATCATATTTTGTCAATACGGGTATGTACATATTGAATCCTGAATTGAAAAGAAATTCCGGAGGACACATTTTATCATATGACAGATCTTACGGATAAATTATTGAAAGAAAACCGCAAGGTCGGCATGTATCCGATTAGTGAGGATTCATTTCTGGATATGGGTGAGTTTGAAGAGATGCACCGTATGGAGAAAAAATTGGATTTGAAGTCAGAGTAGGCAGAGTAAATTACAAGAAATAATAGATTTACATAATAAATTGAAATTGATAATAGTATTATAAATAATTAGACGAAAGAACGAGGAATATAGAATGAAGAAAGTACTTGTAACGGAGCAGATGGATTTATTGGAAGCCATCTGACAGCTTATTAGAAAAGGATATGATGTAAAAGCCTTTACCTATTATAATTCTTTTAATACATGGGGATGGTTAGATACATTACCAAAGGAAAAATTGGATCAGATCGAGGTGTTTAGTGGAGATGTCAGAGATCCGAATGGAGTGAGAGAGGCAATGAAAGGTGTCGATCAGGTTTTTCATCTGGCGGCATTGATCGCCATTCCATTTAGTTATCATTCACCGGATTCCTATGTTGATACCAATATTAAGGGGACGTTGAATATCTTGCAGGCGGCGAGGGATTTGGGAACAGAGAAGATTATGGTGACATCTACATCGGAAGTATATGGAACCGCACAGTATGTTCCGATTGATGAGAAGCATCCGTTTCAGGGGCAGTCGCCGTATTCTGCAACAAAAATTGGGGCAGATCGTCTGGCAGAGAGCTTTTACCGCAGCTTTAATCTTCCGGTTGCAATTGTCCGGCCGTTTAATACGTTTGGACCAAGACAATCGGCAAGAGCGGTAATCCCGACAATTATTACACAGCTTTTGGCTGGCAGGGAAGAGATAAAACTGGGTTCATTGACACCGACAAGAGATTTTAATTATGTAAAAGATACAGCTGCAGGATTTATTGCAATTGCAGAGTCTGATAAAACCATCGGACAAGAGATTAATATAGCAACACAGCGTGAGATTTCCATTGGAGATCTGGCGAAAGAAATTATTGCACAGATTAACCCGGATGCAAAAATTGTATGTGATGAGCAGCGGCTACGTCCGGAAAAGAGTGAAGTAAATCGTCTGCTTGGAGCGAATGCGAAGATAAAAGAACTGACAGACTGGAAGCAGCAATACACCTTTGAACAGGGGATTGCAGAGACGATCGCATGGATCAGACAGAATATGGCTGCATATAAGACAGATATTTATAATGTGTAGAAGCAAAGATGATGTAAACGGAATCTGTGTGCAAGATTGACAGAGTTATTGTTTTAACAAAGGAAAGAAGGAAGAAGAAAGTGAGTCGATTTATCCCATTGTCAATTCCGAATTTTGAGGGAAATGAGAGAAAATACGTAGATGATGCAATAGATCAGGGCTGGGTATCTACAGGCGGAGCCTATATTACAAAACTAGAAGAACAGATGGCAGGATTTCTTCATGTAGAGAAAGTAGCTGCCTGCCAGAGTGGCACATCTGCATTACATTTGTCGTTATTGGAATGTAATGTACAGCCGGGAGATATGGTGATCGTGCCGACATTGACTTTTATTGCAGCAGTGAATCCGGTACATTATCAGTTTGCAGAGCCTGTATTTATGGATTGTGATGACAGCTTATGCATGGATCCGGTCAAGCTGCGGAAGTTTTGTGAAAAAGAGTGCCATGTAGAACAAAAACAATTAATTCATACGGCTTCTGGCAAGAAAATAAAAGCGGTTATTGTAGTGCATGTGTTTGGAAATCTGGCAGATATGGAAAGCATTATGGATATAGCGGAAGAGTATCATTTGAAGGTGATAGAAGATGCCACAGAGGCGCTGGGCTCACATTACACAGAGGGACGTTTTGCCGGAAAGTATGCGGGAACGATCGGAGATTTTGGAGCATACTCATTTAATGGGAATAAGATCATTACAACCGGCGGTGGCGGTGCTGTTACAGCAAAAGATGCAAAAACGGTTGCACATATGCAGTATATTTCTACACAGGCAAAGGATGATCCACATTATTATATTCATAATGAAGTTGGATATAATTATCGCATGACAAATTTACAGGCAGCGCTTGGTGTTGCGCAGATGGAAGAATTGCCTGAGTTTATAAAGAGAAAACACAGTAATTATGAGCTGTATCAAAAACTATTTAATGGATTTGAACTCGGAAAATTACTTGGCTTTCGAGAAGGAACATATTCAAATCAGTGGTTTTATTCACTTGAGATTCCGATGGAAAGAGTGAATGGTTCTTTAAGGGATATCATCACAAAGCTGCAGGAAAGAGGTGTACAGACAAGGGCAATCTGGGGATTGATCCATGAACAGCTGCCGTATCAGAATGCGATAACATATGAGATGGAGAAAGCACCTTATTATAGTAAATGCATCTTGAATTTCCCAAGCAGCACACAGATCACAGAAGATGATATTGTTTATGTTGTGGAACAGATCAAGGATGTACTAATGTCATAAGGGATGGTAAAATGCAGGATATTATTTTAGTTGGCTCCGGTGGCTGTATGAGGGAGAAATTGTGTGGCAGATGCAGGAACAGAATAAATCAGCAGAAAATTGGAATATATTAGGATATGTTGATAGAATGCCGCCGGAAGAACACAGCAGCGTTACAGTTGGAAATGAAACCATAAAATATATTGGGAATGATGATTATTTGCTGGCAAGAACAGAATTGACAAACGTGGCAGTTTGTGTGGGAGAGCCAAAGCTTCGAAAAAAAATTGTAGAGAAATTGAAAAATAATAAAAATATTATTTTCCCGAACATAATACTTGGTGATACAAGAATTTGTGAGGATGTGCAGATGGGAAAAGGCTGCATTATCAGTATGGATGCAAGAATATCAACTAATGTAACGCTTGGGAGTTTTGTTTTTATGAATACCGGAAGCAAAGTATGCCATGACGGAAAGTTAGGTAATTATGTAACCTTAAGTCCGGATGTCACATTAGCAGGAAATGTGATAGTCGGCGACAATACAGAAATTGGTATGGGTGCAAATGTGATACAGGGTATTACGATTGGAACGAATACTGTGATTGGTGCAGGATCGGTAGTCGTGAGAGATGTGGAAGATCATTGTAAGGCAGCCGGAGTACCAGCGAAAGCCTTTAGATAATAATAAGTCTAAAGGCTTTTAAAAGTTTTAAGAGAACTATTTCATTTGCGAATAAGATGGGTTATACTACTATAAATGATAATTAACTAAAAAGGTATGGAGTAACGACAGTTTTATGTTGGAGGAGTTTTGATTTGCCAGAAAGAAATACTATGAAAAAAATTCAGGAATTACAACAGGTAAAAGGTGATGCATACGATTACTACATTGCCGGAAATGAAGATACAGATCTGTTTGAAAAAATATTTTTGGTAGACGATATTGTAGAAGAAATTTGCAAACCGGATAAATATTTTTTGATTGGAGAAAAAGGATCTGGAAAAACAGCATATTCGGTGTATATGTCGAAATCTGATAAGATAAATAGTTTTTGTTCCATTTCACTTGTGGAAAATACGCTGTATCAGAGATTTCTTAATATGAAAAGACAGAAAGCATTGGAACTTTCAAGTTTCAAAGATGTATGGATTAATTTGATTTATTTGATTCTTGCAGAAAAGATCAGAAAAGAATATGGTGAGACTTTTTTCAGCAGCATTAAGTATAAACAATTATCGAAGGCAATAGATGTTTTTTATAGTGATGCTTTTAAACCGGAATTTGTGAATGCCTTTGAATTTGTTGACAATGCCTCTGCATCTATTAATTCGATGATGAAACAGGGGCTGTTTTCAACTGGAACTAAGGCATCTGCGGAAACGTCCCAGAAGTATGTGGAACAGAGTTTTCAGATTAGTCTTTTGAAGATAAGAGATGGTTTTGAAAAAGCATTTATGAGTGTTAATTTGAAAAAACCAACGATTTTGTTTGTGGATGGCATTGATGCAAGACCAAGAGATATTGATAATGAGCAGTATTTTGAGTGTTTGGTTGGACTGGTAAATGCAGTTTTAGAAATGAATCAATCATTCCTGAAAGAGAAACAGATCAAAATTATGTTGCTGATCCGACCGGACATTATGTATAAAATGCCAGTTCATAATATGAATCAGAAGCTTAGAAATAATTCGGTGTTGTTAAATTGGGTAACTTCTTATCGCAAATATATTGATTCAAAGTTATTTAAGATTGCAGACGATTATTTTATGAAGCAGCAGGATTATTCATATGAACTGGGAGAATGTTGGAATTATTATTTTCCATACAAGGTGGAATATCAGGAAAAACGGAAAGCACCAGATAATCCGTTTGTTGAATTCTTGAGGTATTCCTTATACAAACCAAGAGATATTTTAACCATGTTAAACGAGATGGTTGATGCAACAAGTGGTACGCAGTTTAAACATTCTGATTTTGAAGGTATTTTATCCAATTATTCGACGTATTTAAAAGGCGAATTGAAAGATTATATGTTAATTTATATGGATGATTCAGATTATAATAATTTTAGTATATTCTTTGATTATTTTCAGGGGCATAGAAATTTCAATTATAAATTTTTTGAGGAAAAACATTTAGAATATATAAAGTATTTAAGAGAATTAGGACGGAAGATTCCACCGTTTATGGAGACTGCGAGTGAAGCCTTACAGCTTTTATATGATACGAATATCATTTGTTATAAAATATATGAAACTTTGCCAAATGGCAAGCGGAAGAATAAAATGTTTTGGTCATATAAGGAACGTAATTATGCAAACATGCAGCCTGAAGTAAAGAAGGGCGGCGAATATTCATTTCATATGGCATATGCGAGAGCCTTTCGATTGTTTTAAAGTAAATATCATAGGATGATCACAAGGCCTTTAGATTATAATAAGTCTAAAGGCTTTCTTCAAAGATAGCAAAAAGGAGGCAGAATATGTCAGTGAATGTTGCGATTGGAGTGCAGGATTTTTCAACATTGATAGAAAACCATTATTTTTATGTGGATAAAACAGCCTTTTTAAAGGAATGGTGGGATAGTGGTGACAGTACGGCTTTGCATTTGAAGGAAAGACAGTGTTGATTGTGGGACTGATCGTCACAGCAAAGGAGGTCAAAATGGGACTTTATTTGAATCCGGGGAATGAAGAATTTCGAAATGCAGCGATTCATTCTAAAATATATGTTGATAAAACTGAGATGATTAAATTTACAAATTCACAACTTTTTGGTGAACATAAAAACATCTGTGTCAGCAGACCACGGCGTTTTGGAAAATCAATGGCAGCCAATATGCTGGTGGCATATTACAGCAAAGGCTGCGATTCGAAGGAATTGTTTGAAAATTTTAAAATAGCAGATGACAGCAGTTTTAAAGAACATTTAAATAAATATAATGTCATTCATTTAAACATCCAGCAGTTTTTGGGGCGGACAGAGACAATACATGAGATGTTGGAATTGCTTTCACGAAAAGTAACACGCGAATTGAAGCGGGAATTTGCAGATGTGACGTACTACGAAGAAGACTTAGTGTCTGTGATAGAAGAGATTTATGCACAGACACACAGCTTTTTTGTTTTTATTATTGATGAGTGGGATTGCATTTTCCGTGTAAAAGGGGAAGATACAGAAGCACAAAAATTGTATCTGAATTTCCTGAGAGATTTGTTAAAGAACCAGCCTTATTGCATTTTGGCTTATATGACCGGAATCCTTCCGATTAAAAAATATGGAGAACATTCTGCCCTTAATATGTTTGATGAATATTCCATGACCAATCAGCGTGAGCTGGCAGAATTTACAGGATTTACGGAGCAGGAAGTGCAGGAATTGTGCCCGCAGTATGACATGTCATATGATAAAATGAAACAGTGGTATGACGGTTATGATTTAAAAGGGATACAGATTTATAATCCGAGATCAGTCGTAATGTCACTTTCAGGACATGATTTTGACAGCTATTGGACCAAAACAGAGACTTATGAGGCATTAAAAAAGTATATCCAGATGGATATGTATAATTTGAAAGAACTTGTAACGAGACTGATTGCGGGAAGTTCTATTGAGATAAATCCAGATAAATTTCAGAATGATATGACTACATTTGCAAGTGCAGATGATGTCTTGACACTTCTGGTACATCTGGGATATCTGACTTATGATTTTGATACATGTACTGTTCATATCCCGAATCAGGAAGTACAGAAGGAATTTATTAATTGTATTGAAGATGGTGGCTGGGAACCGGTTATGGACGCAATCCGGAAATCCGAAGAGCTGCTTGCAGCCACAATCCGCGGTGAGGAAGAAACGGTTGCCCGGATGATAGAGAATGCACATCAGGAGAATACATCCATACTTGCCTATAATGATGAAAATTCATTGGCATGTGTGATCGCACTTGCGTATTATTCAGCGAAGAAGAATTATGTAGTATACCGGGAACTTGCCGGAGGAAAAGGATTTGCAGATATGGTGTTTGTTCCAAGAAAAACGACACAGACACCGGCAATCGTTGTAGAGCTGAAATGGAATCAGACAGCGGAAGCAGCGATCACACAGATCAAAAGAAAACAGTATGTCGAAAGCCTGAAGGATTACAGGGGCGAAGTGATACTTGTTGGGATCAATTATGAGAGCAAAGAGTTAAAGAAGGACGATTATAAAAAACATTCCTGCAAAATTGAGCGGATCACCATGGCATAATAGAGGGAAGGACAGGAGTTTCAGATATGGATGACGCACAGGCACAGCAGACCAATCCATTATTTGGTATTATTCCAAAAGAATTTTTCACACCGCTGGCATCGCCGAACAGACTTGTATATTGGGACTGTCTGTGCCGGTTGTTTCAGGCAATGAGTGCACAGCTTTCCTTTGGGATCGAGAGAGAAATCCTTGTGGATGAATTACAGTTTTATTTTGAACAGAATCAGGCAGCGGAATTTGAGGAAGATGACATAAATGGCATGGATTCCAGAAAAAAGGCAAATGAGATGCTGCGCTTATTGGAGAAGTACGGCTGGCTTGAGGTTGAGACGGATAAGAGTTATGTGCAGAGAGTCAATTTTTATGATTATGCCGTAAAAGTCATGAAAACGCTTCTTGAGATTTCAGACGGACGAAAGGTGGAATATCAGGGCTATATTTATACCATTTACAGTCTTGTGCGGACCAATACGGATCATCCGGCTGTTGTGTTACAGCAGATCCGGGATAATACGGATATGCTGATCACAGGACTAAAGAACCTCAATTCGAATATCAAGCATTACATTGATGAACTGACAAAGCATAAGACCGTAGCGGAGATTATGAATGCGCTGTTTAATGATTATATTACGAATATTGTAGATAAAGCGTATCACCGCCTGCTAACATCAGACAATGTGTCAAAGTTCCGGCCGGAGATCATAGAGCGGCTGGAAGCACATGGGCATAGCTCACGTTATATCGCAAAGACGTCGGAAGAGTTGGCAGCGATCCGGGAGATACCGGTCGGGCAGGCAGAAGAACTGGTATATCAGACATTGCATGAGATTGTGGAAGCGTTCCGGAATATGGATGATATTCTGGCAGAGATCAACCGGAAAAACACACAATACCAGAGGGCGGCGGTAAACCGTGCAAAGTTTCTTGCTGGCAGGGACGGAAGATGTCAGAGGACAGATGAAAGAAATCCTTTTATACATTGGAGAGCAGATGGAACAGAGCCAGCTGGATTTGAATGGGATTTATGAGATCGAGTATCTGGACAATCTGGTGAGGCTGTTTGGAAGCAGTTTTATTGATGAAAAATCGTTTTACAGCCCAATTGAGGGAAAGAAAGAGTTTCATCCTCAGGAGCTGATAGAAGCTATGCCGGATGTGGAACTCCGGCAGGAAAAGCTTCGGAAGATGACCGAAAAGATGCAGCGCATCTTAAGTCCGGAACGGATAGAGCGGTTTGTAGAAGAACAATTAGGAGACAGGGAAAAAATCTATGCGTCTGAACTTCCGATGGAAACAATGGATGATTTTATCAGGCTGATTTATGTCAGACTGTATGGCTCCAGAAAAAAGGATGCGATATCGGATTGAAAAGGCAGAAGGTGCGAATAAAATCAGTGGAGAGTTTGATTTCCCGGATTTTACGATCATAAAACGCTGACAGCGTATAGCAGAGGGAGAGCAGAATGGATTTATTAAATGGCATGCTGCAGAAGGATCAGGATGAATTCCGCAGAATATGTAATAAACTGATCAATGTTTGTTTTATATGCAGGCAGAATCAGGCAACAAGAAGTGACTTCTATTTTATACAAAAGTACAAAGAAAAGTTTGAAGAATTACTTGGAGTACTCGGCTACAGATTAGAAATAAACGAAGAATACGGCGTTGTTCAGCTCACGAATGCCCTGAACACAAACCGGCAGAATTTAAAATTATATGAGTCCGTTATTTTGCTGATATTACGCATTTTGTTTGATGAGAAGAAAAAGAGAATTGTCAGAGAGCGATGAAGTCATTGTGAATCTGGGCGATATTCAGGACAAGTTCTTTAAGCCTGAAGATCCGTGACAAAATGATCGACAAAACAACGATGGGAAATGCGCTTCGTCTTTTCCGGAGATATCAGCTGATCGAGCTGCTGGATTCGGATCTGAAAAATGAGGAGTCCAGAGTTTTGATCTATAATTCCATCCTGATGGCAGTGCGGGTTGAGGACATCAAGAGTGTCTATGAAAAAGTTGACAGTTATAGGAAAGGAAAATTAAAAGATGAAGAAGCTGACCAGACTGAAACTGATTAATTGGCATCGTTTCTCGGATGTCACGATAGATTTTGGGGACTCAACTCTGATTTCCGGCGAAAATGGAGCCGGAAAATCCACACTTTTAGATGCGATCCAATTTGTTGTGACCTGCTCCACAAATCATTTTAATAAGGCTGCCCATGAGAACGGCAAGAGAAAGCTGACCGGTTATATCCGGTGTAAGACCGGACGTGAAAATCATCCTTATGAGAGAACCGGAGAGATCAGTGCGCATGTCGCATTGGAATTTTATGAGGAGAGCAAGGAAAAGTATTTTGTCATCGGGGCAGTGATCGATTCGGCGACTGAGGGACAGGAGACAGTCGTGCGTTATCTCATGGACAATGTGATGTTAGAGGATGAGATGTTTAAGATCGGAAACAGACCACGGACCATCACAGAATTCAGGTCGTTTAACAATAAAAACATCAAATTATTTGCAAAGACGAACGCAGAAGGCAAAAAAATGATGAAACAGCGTTTTGGAAGAATCGAGGATAAGTTCTTCCAGCTGATTCCAAAGGCACTGGCATTTAAACCAATTGATGATATCAAGGATTTTGTCTATTCCTATGTGCTGGATGAAAAAGAAGTCAATATTGATCATCTGCGCGAAAATGTAAGAAGCTATCAGGAGCTGGAAAAAACGCTGGAGGGTGTGAAAAACAGAATTGAAAAACTGTCAGAGATCGAATGCCACCACAAAGCAGTGGTGGATTGTATACAATCTGACCGGATGTATGAATATTTTATGGCACAGTCGGATCTGGATCTGACCAAAGAACAGATCGGCGTTCTGCAGGATGAGATCAGGCGCGAAAGTTACCGTCTGGAACAGCTGAATGCAAAGTGCAGCAGCATGAAAAAGGAACTGGAGAATAAGGAGGAAGTCCGCACACTGCTTTTAGCGGAACTGAACGCCAACTCAGATTTCCAGACGTTGGAAAAGCAGAAAAAATATCTGAAAGAATTACAGGAAAAAGAAGAAATACAATATCAGGAAAAGAAAAGACTGTTAGAGAGCGGAAAAAAAGCAGGACAGAAAGTAAAAAGACTGCTTGAAATACCGGATGTGGATGAATGCATGAAGCAGTATGATGAGCTGCTACACCGGCTGAAGGATACGGAGGACGTTGTTAGTGCACAGGAACTGATTGACCGGGCGATCGCTTACAAGAAGCATATGAGTACAAAACTGCAGAGGAAAAATTTAGAGATCCAAAGCCGGCTGAATGAGATCGCAGCAGACCTGCAGGAGACAGAGCAGCGGATCAGTAATCTGAAACAGCACCGGTTTTCCTATCCCTCGGCAGTCCAGCTTCTGATGTCGCGTGTGGAGCAGGAATTGCTCAAGATCGGAAGGACGGCAAAGCCGAGGATTTTGTGTGAAATGTTAGAAATCACGGATGAGACATGGAGAAATGCAGTGGAGGGCTATCTGAATACACAGCGATTTTATGTGTTGGTAGAGCCGGAACATTTTGACATTGCCCTTGGTATTTACGAAAAACTGAGAAGAGAAAAGAAAGCATACGGTGTGGGACTGATCAATTCCGGCAAACTCGAGGAATATGACATTGCACCAGCAGGAAGTCTGGCAACAGTTGTGGAGTCGAAGAGTATTTATGCGAAGCGGTATGTGAATATGGTTCTTGGTAAGGTACATATGTGTAAGAGAGTGGATGAATTAAAACAGTATCCGGTTTCTATCACACCAAATTGCATGCGCTATCAGAATCATGTCGCATCTGCGATCAGACCGGAAATCTATACAACTCCATTTATCGGCAAGAATGCATTCAAAGTCCAGTATGAGCAGGCACTGCAGAAAAAGGAGGATTTAAACCGGCAGAAAATAGAATGCAAAGACCGTATGACACATATGGAAGTGACGCTGCAATGGCTCGAGTGGGATGATGATACAGATGTGAAGTATAGGATTACAATTGTATCAGAACTGAAAAGGACAGGACTTGAGATTGAAAAATGTGAGACGGAGATCCGTAATCTGCAGCAGAATACGACCATGATCGAAAAGCAGATCCGTGCGGATGAAATGCGGAAAGAGTGTGAGGAACTGAAAAGCCACATTTCCAAAAAGTGACAGGGAAAGCGGAGCCTGCGAACTGAAAATAAGCAATGCAAAAGACAGGCTTGTGGAGTGCGAGGATGAGTGCATACACAAGAATGAACTGATCACAGACATTGCCCAGAAAGCAGAAAACGAGATCGTGCTCTGGAAGAAAGAATACGAAAAACAGACCGGTGATAAGACATTAGAGCAGTTCCGGCAGAATTTTGACCGGAGACGTAAGGCGAATAATACAACAAAAGAGAATGCGGATAAGAAAATGACAAGTGCGATGTACGATTACAAAACGGCATTTGATTTTGGTGCAGCAGCTACGTTAGAAGCATATCCGGAGTATGCGGCAGTTCAGGAGAGACTGGTGAACTCCGAGCTTCTGAATTATGAAGAAAAAGTAAGAAAAGCAAAATTATCGGCAGAGGAAGAATTCCGGGAACAGTTTTTATCCAAGCTTCAGGAAAATATGAAGCAGGCACAGGGAGAGTTTAGAGAACTCAATAAGGCATTGAAAGATATCACCTTCAGCAATGAAAGATATGAATTTTTATATTTGCCGAGCAAAAGCTATGGAAAATATTACGATATGATCATGGATGATTTTAATGTAGTGCAGGGAGAGTCCATTTTCAGCGGTCTGTTTCATGAGAATCATAAGGAAGTCATTGATGAACTATTTTCAAAGCTCGCACTGGATCAGGACAATGGGATCAAGGCATTAGATGAATTTACGGATTACCGCACCTATATGGATTATGATATTAAGATCACACATGAGGATGGCAGCTATTCTCTTTACTCTAAGGTTTGTGAGGAAAAGAGCGGAGGCGAGACACAGACCCCGTTCTATGTGACGGTAGCCGCATCCTTTGTCCAGTTGTACAATAATAATATCGGCGGAGAGGCAATCGGGCTGGTGATGTTTGATGAGGCATTTAACAATATGGATGATGAGAGGATCGGGGCAGTTCTTGAGTTTATGAACAGACTGCCGCTTCAGATCGTGATCGCAGCGCCGCCGGATAAAATCCAGTATATCGGTCCGAAAATGCAGGAGACATTATTAGTACTGACAGACGATAAAGTAAGCTTCGTGGAGGAGTATCGTTATGCATCCGGTCGAAAATAAGATATTGAATGATCTATTGGACAAATACGAAAACAGTAAGCTCTTCCAGAGGAGAAAACCAGAGAGCGATCCATATTGCATTTCCGTTCAATAAGAAGACGATGCCAAAGTATTTCGATGAGAGCTCGCTTGAGATAGAAACCATTCACGCAGCCGCAGAACAGATGGAGCGTGAGGGACTGGTCGCAATCGCATGGAAAAACCAGAAGCCCGGATATATTATCGAGAAGCTTGTACTCTGTGAGGATCATGTGGAAGAGGCATATGAGAGGCTTGGCAGGAAGCCGAAGAGGGAAGCCGAGGCACGTACAAAACAGATTTTGGAGCAGTTTTATCAGAAAACGCAGGGTGGAGATAACAAGAAGCTTTTTGTCCCGCATGATAACGCGGCTGGAAAGAGAACAGTCAGTAAAAGAATATCTCGACATCATGGATCACAGGAAAACAGAACAACTGATCGACACTTTAGATAAAGTAGAGCAGAACAGGAAAGAATGTTATATCAGGGAATTTTCCATAGAACATTTTCATGACAGCAAAGTATTCGAGACACTGATCCCAAAAATCTGTAAAATATTCCGGGAGGAAAATGAAGAACTGACAGGATTTGAAAATGAAGAAATTCTTGCGGAGTATCAGATTTATAAAACGCCGGGCTATGTGTATATGAAGGGAAACGTACAGATTTACAGTGCCGGAAAGCAGGCTGCAGATATCAATGCTTTCCCGGAAGGAATCGCTGTTGCGGTGGGGAGTGAGGAGGATACGCCGGATATCTGTCCGGATCAGACGATTGATAAAGTATTCACAATTGAAAATCTGACTTCTTTTTACCGTTTTAAACAGGAACACAGTCTGGTGATCTATCTTGGCGGTTATCATAACCACAGCAGACGAAATCTGTTGATGCAGATTTATCAGAAATTGCCGGATGCACAATATTATCATTTTGGAGATCTGGATGCAGGCGGATTTTATATTTTAGAACACTTGAAAAGAAAAACAGGGATCCCATTTCAAATGTTTCAAATGGACATTGAAATATTGAAAAAGTATGAGGATTATGCGAAACCATTGACAGAGAATGACAAAAAGCGGTTGATGCAGTTAGAAAAAATGGAACTGCCGGACGAAGAGAGAAAACTCATCACTTATATGTTACAAAAAGGAATAAAGCTGGAACAGGAATGTATTTCCGAATCCCAGTAAGGAGCATAGATCATGTGGAAACTAAAACAGATTTTTGATGGAGAATACGGCTGCGAAGAGCGGCAGCCGGGAGAAAAAGAAAAATGTCTTGTGATTCTCGCAAATGAAGAGGGAGAAGAAAAGACATTTGAGGCGAATGAGGACTGGATTGCGGCAATCGAAAAGCTGTCAGCAAATCCGCTCATGAAAATAATTATCAGTAAGCCGATGGCGAAAGACTGCCAGTACAAAAAGATCGTGGTGGAGAAGAAAGGCGATGGCTATCAGGCGGCAAAGTATACAGAGAAACAGGTGTTTCACGATAATTTTGGCGTAGAAGATCTGCAGGGCTATTTGATGGAAGCCATACATGATACATTCCTGCAGGTAAATGCATGGGATGAGACAAAAGAATACAGTCTTCTGATCTCAAAGAAAGGTGCGGTGACACTCAGGGCGAAAGTTTCAAAAGAAGCACCAGACACAGTCACAGAGCATAACCGGAAGAAAAATTACATTTTGGAGGAGGGACAGGTGATCCCGCCGCTGGTGGACATGGGTATTTTTAACGGAGAGGGAAAAGTGGTAAAGTCCATGTATGATAAGTTCCGTCAGATCAACCGTTTTATCGAGATGATCGATGATGCGATCCGGGAATATAAAGGCGAGGAAATACACATCATTGATTTTGGATGCGGAAAGTCTTACCTGACTTTTATCATGTATTATTATTTTACAGAGATCCGGCATATGAAAGTGCAGATGCTTGGACTCGACCTGAAAAAAGATGTCATCGAAAAATGCAACCGGGCGGCGGAGAAATATGGCTATGACGATCTGCGCTTTGAGCTTGGTGACATCAATGGATTTCAGACGCCGTTTGACGTGGATATGGTCGTGACGCTCCATGCTTGTGATACTGCGACTGATTTTGCACTCTACAATGCAATCACATGGAATGCAAAAATGATTTTTTCCGTACCATGCTGTCAGCATGAGGTGAATAAGCAGATCCAGAGTGAGGATTATTCCCTGCTCACAAGATACGGCATTATCAAAGAGCGTTTTTCAGCGCTGACAACAGATGCGATCCGGGCGAATCTTTTGGAGTGCTGCGGATACAAAACCCAGCTGCTGGAATTTATTGACTTTGAACACACACCGAAAAATATTTTGATCCGTGCGGTCCGCCGCCCGGTCTTACCGTCCTCTGCGAAGAAAAAATATTTAGCGGAAGTGGAAAACATGTGCAGGGAATTTCACTTAGAGCCAACCCTGTATACATTATTGCGGAACGATTGCAAAGTATGATAGTATAAATGGAGCAGAAAACACAAAGGAGCGCAGGTATGGAAGATATTTTAGCAGCATTTCCGGATAGAGAAACATTTGACCGTTACTGGGAGGAAAATTATGTTCCGGTAACCTATGAGGATGTAAAAGAGGCATTTGAAGATTTCGTGACCTCCGCAGGCGGACACATCTTTTTGTCCGATTACGAGGAGGGTGGATGCATTTCCAAAGAGGATTTTAAGGACAATCTTTCACAGGAGGCGCAGTTTGCCTTTCAGGATGGTCTGACGGAAGTATTTTATGACAAAAACCCGGATTTATATGAGACAGCCTTTGCTATTTTTGAGGAGGCACAGATGTCTGGAAATCAGGATGTAAATGTGGCAGTTACGTTTCATGAAACATTTAACCGCCTGTATGCAGAGTTTTTAGATCGTTTATTTGAAGAGAAAGGCAGTATATGGCAACGTTAGGAATTCCACAGAATACCATAGAGGTTTTACAGAAATATAATTTTAATTTTCAGAAGAAGTTTGGACAGAACTTTCTGATCGATACGCATGTGCTTGAGAAGATCATTGAGGAGTCCGGAATCACAAAGGATGATTTTGTTTTGGAGATCGGACCTGGAATCGGCACAATGACGCAGTATCTCTGCGAGAATGCAAGAGAAGTGGCAGCAGTGGAGATTGATAAAAATCTGATCCCGATCCTGGCAGACACACTCAGCGCATACGACAATGTGGAAGTCATCAATGATGATATTTTAAAAGTAGATATTAATAAGCTGGCAGAGGAAAAAAATGGAGGAAAGCCGATCAAAGTTGTGGCGAATCTTCCATATTATATCACGACACCGATCATTATGGGATTATTTGAAAGCCATGTGCCGATCGACAGCATTACGATCATGGTGCAGAAAGAAGTGGCAGACCGTATGCAGGTGGGACCGGGAACGAAAGAATATGGGGCACTCTCCCTTGCAGTGCAGTATTATGCGAAACCCGAGATTGTTGCGATCGTTCCGCCGAACTGTTTTATGCCTCGCCCGAATGTCGGAAGCGCAGTGATCCGTCTCACAAGACATAAAGAAGTGCCGGTGCAGGTGAATGACGAAAAATTAATGTTTAAGATCATCCGTGCATCCTTCAATCAGCGCAGAAAGACGCTTGCCAATGGCTTGAATAATGCGCCGGACATTCATCTTTCCAAAGAAGTGATCCAGGAAAGCATTGAGGAACTTGGCGTTCCGGTCACCATCCGTGGCGAAGCACTGACACTTCAGCAGTTCGCGCAGCTCAGCAACATCATCGGCAGCAAAATAAAATTTGATTCATAAAAGCTGACTCCGTCTCATATACTTGTATATGGGATGGAGATTTTTTATGCACAGAAAAAACTTGGCAAAAAGAATAAACACGATGCTGACCATACTTCTGCTCTTGCTGCTCATACCACTTTTCCTCACCATTTTTTGCCAGAAAATGCAGCTGGAAGAATTGTTGGGAAATGTAAACCGGACAGCGGAAAAAGAGGAGGATGCGGACATGCTTTTTTGCATTGTCGCAAAGGAGATAAGCGCAGATGCACCGGAGGAATGTATCAAAGCCCAGTGTGTGATCGCCCGCACAAACCTTAAGGCAGCAGAGGAGATGGGGACAGAACTTCCGGGGAGTATGACAATGGGCGAATTACAGGAACTGTGGGGCGACTATTTTTCCGAGGCGGAAGGGAAGATAAAGGAGGCGATACAGGAGACAGACGGAGAGACGCTGCAGTATCGGAACCATTACATATATGCGGCATACCATGCAGTGAGTGCAGGAAATACGAGAAATATGGAAGAATTATATCCGGATTCGGATATGCCCTATCTTTCAGGTGTGGCATGTTATGAGGATGCACAGGCGCCGGATTATCTTTCGGTGCTGTATCTAAATCAGGAGATCACGATCGAAGAGAAGGATAGTGCCGGGTATGTCACAAAGGCGCAGATGAATGGGAAATCCTACACAGGAGAGGAACTGCGTGGGGAACTTGGGTTAAAATCCGCTAATTTTAATGTGACAGAACTGGAACCGGGCAAGATCCGGATCGTAACGAAAGGGCATGGACACGGATTTGGGCCTGAGCCAGTATACAGCACAGAAAATGGCTGAAAAAGGGGAGGATTACAGAAAAATTTTACAGTATTTTTTCCCCGGTACAGAGCTGGAAAATGTGGAATGAAAAACGATTCCAATTACTGTGAATAAACCGTCTGAATGTGGCAACACTATTGTTAATAGCAGTAAATGTATTCTGCTAAATAAACAATGGACGGTGAAAAATATGAGAAAGAATCACGGATGGGCAGCCTTCTGGCAGAAAAAACAGTATATCATTGCAGGCACGCTGGTAATCCTTGCAGCAGTCGGCATGACTGTTTTATATAGCAGAGGACAGGAACAGGAGAGAAAGCAGTTAGAACAGGAAATTGCAGCAGAGATGGACACGGAGAACCAGAATGTGGCAATGGAGGAAGAGACAGAGGCAGATCAGGTTGCTTCTATTTTAAAACCGCAGACACAGAGCACAGAGACAGCAGAGGTAGAAAAGGAGAGTGAGGAAGCAGACAGTGGACAGGAAGAGGTGGCACCGACAGGAAACACTTCCCAGGCACTCCATTTCGCTGCGGAAGATGGTATTTTATGGCCGATGGAAGGAAATGTGATCTTAGATTACAGCATGGACTCGACGGTGTATTTTGCGACGTTAGACCAGTACAAATACAATCCGGCGGTCATCATTGCCGGGGATGTCAACAGCAAAGTTTATGCGGTAGCAAAAGGAAAAATCCAGAGTATTGAGACAAATGAAGTGACAGGATGTACCGTGACAGAAGATTTGGGAGATGGGTATCTCGCAGTCTACGGACAGCTTAAGGAACCGGAGTTTGCAGTGGGAGACTATGTGGAGGCAGGTCATGTGATCGGTTATGTGACGGAACCGACAAAATATTATTCTGTTGAGGGCAGTAACCTGTATTTTGAACTTCGAAAAGATGGGGTACCGGTCGATCCGATCGAATTTTTTGAATAGCAAAAATTTCCTTTTTCTTGAACACACGGAATTTCTGGATTATAATAAATTTTATTGAAATACCGAAAACAGGCAGAAAGGAAGAGACTGCATGGGAGTTCATGGATCAAATGACGTGGTAAATGCATGGAAACAGGAAGTTTTGAACAGCAGAGGAAAGGACGCAGAGCATACACTCAAATGCTGTCTTGATATAGAACGGTATGCAAAGGAACATAAAGATGCGGCACTTCTTGGTTTTGCATATTTTTACAGTGGGGAAACTTACTATCTGCTGAATGATGTGGAGCACATGTTCCGCAACATTGCGCAGGCAATCCATCTGCTAGGACAGACCGGACAGTGGGAGCTGATCGCAAGGTCTTACAACCTGATGGCAATCTCTTCTGTCAACAAGGGAAATGTGTCTGCAGCGATGGATTATTATCTGACAGGGTTGAATTACTGCCGCAAATATGGGATTACTAAGATGGAGATCAGCATCATGCAGAATCTTGGTAATCTGTACATGGAAAATGGTGTGTATCACGAGGCACAAAGTTATTTCGAAAAGGCTTGTTCATACTGCAGAAGTGATCCGGATGTGAAAGAAAATTATGTCGAACTGATGGCCGGTTACGTGAATCTGGCACGCTGCTATATGCTGCAGGGGATGTTAGATAAGACACATGCTTATATAGAAAAACTGGATGCGGAATGTGCGTCTTATTATGAGGATATTGACATTTTATATGTGGACTGCCTGAAGGCAAGATATTATCATCTGACCCATAATTATGTGAGACGAGATGCACAGATTCAGGAGATTGTAGAAATAATCAATAAACAATGTGCAGATCATGGAGGTGTTTGACGACCTTTGTGATTTTTGCGGGCTGATGCTGGAGATCGGCCGGGATGATGTGTTGTGGATGATCGTTGAGAAGCTGGATCGGATCGTGAAAAATTCAGGTGTGATCAATCTGCAGCGCAGAGTCATTTCCATTAAGATCAAAGGCTGCCGCAAGAATCAGGACAATGCAGGTTATCTGCAGGCAGCTGGTCTGTATTATGAGCTTTCCGAGATCATGGAGCGCGAGAACAAAGATATGATCGTCAACATGCTTTATGTCAGAAGTTCTCTCGAACGGGCAAATGAGAGCCGCAGGGAGATGGAAGCAGTCAATGTGAAGCTGCTGAAACAGTCCGAGACAGATCAGATGACCGGACTGGCAAACCGTTACCGCCTGAATGATTATTCGGAAAAAGTATTAGATTACTGTTATGAGCACAGGCTTCCGCTTGCAATGGAGATTTTAGATATTGACTTTTTCAAGCAGTATAATGACAATTATGGACATCAGCAGGGCGATGAGTGCATTATTGCAATTGCAAATGAGCTGAAAAAGAATGGAAGATGGGCAGACGTTCTGTGCGAGATATGGCGGAGATGAATTTATTATCATTTATGCAGGTGCAAGTGCGGAGGAAGTGTACGCGAAGGCAGGCTGCGCTGCGGCAGAATATTATGGATCTGAAACTGGAGCATTTATATTCCAATGCATTGCCGATCGTGACAATCTCCCAGGGTATTTCGTATGGAGTTCCGGAGGAAGGAAACAGGAGCTGGGATTTTCTACATACTGCAGATATATTGTTATATCAGGTAAAGAAGAGAAGCAGAAATGATATCTGTATTGCGGATATCCGCGGACAGGAGCTGGATTTATCCTTAAAACAGGAAAAAGTGGAACCTTAGAGGAAAAATGGCATAAGTTATAATGAGCAATCCGCAATCGAACTATTGCTACGGCAGCTTTTTTTAGAGGTGACGGCGCATATCACATTTTTACAGGGGAAAAACAGAAATACATGTGGAGTGTACGACGACTGGATTTTGCTTGGATATGGATGAAAAACAGGGAGTATTCGATTGCTTTTCATATTAACCCAGCTTTCTTTTTCATGGAAGCCGGGGTACATAGATCGTGCCGGATGTGATACGGGTATTCTGACAAAATAGTTGACAAAATGGCGACAATATGCTAACGTATACGACTGCGCATTCGCACGAAAGGAAAATATATGGAAACAGTAAGATTTGATGAATTAGATTTATATCCACAGGTACTCCGTGCTATCAAAGAGATGGGATTTGAAGAGGCGACTCCGATCCAGAGTCAGGCGATCCCGGTTGTGATGTCAGGAGTCGATGTGATCGGACAGGCACAGACAGGAACCGGAAAGACAGCATCTTTTGGTATCCCGGTGCTTCACAAAGTAGACCCAAATAATAAAAAGACACAGGTGATCATCCTCTCACCAACCAGAGAGCTTGCGATCCAGGTGTCGGAAGAAATCCGTAAATTAAGCAAATATATGCATGGCGTGAAAATCCTTCCGGTATACGGCGGACAGGATATCAACCGTCAGATCAAGGCATTAAAAGGCGGTGCACAGATCATTATCGGTACACCGGGACGTGTCATGGATCATCTCCGCAGAAAAACGATCCGCTGCGATGCAGTCAATACGATCGTTTTAGACGAGGCGGACGAGATGCTGAACATGGGATTCCGTGAGGATATCGAGACGATTTTGGAATATATCCCGGAAGAGGGAAGACAGACGGTTCTGTTTTCTGCGACCATGCCAAAGCCGATTTTAGACATCACAAAGAAATATCAGCATGACGCAGTGACCATTAAGGTGGTAAAAAAAGAACTGACCGTGCCAAGCATCGAGCAGTATTATTATGATGTCAAACGCAAGGACAAGACCGAAGTCCTGACAAGACTGTTAGATTACTACAATCCAAAGCTTTCCCTCGTATTCTGTAATACCAAGAAAATGGTAGATGAGCTTTCCGAGGAGTTAAAGAGCCGCGGTTATATGGCAGAGGGGCTTCACGGCGATATGAAGCAGGCACAGCGTGACCGTGTCATGAAAGCATTCCGCTCCGGTCGTGTGGAGATCCTGATCGCAACAGATGTTGCTGCGAGAGGAATTGACGTTGATGATGTGGAAGCAGTATTCAATTATGATATTCCACAGGATGACGAGTATTATGTACACCGTATCGGACGTACCGGGCGTGCAGGACGTACCGGACGTGCATTCACTTTTGTAAAAGGAAAAGAGGTTTACAAGTTAAAAGATATCATGCGTTACTGCAAGACCAAGATCCTTGCAATGCCAATCCCATCTTCGGATGATGTGGCACAGATCAAGGCAGAGAAAGTAATGCAGGGAATCGGTGAGATCATTGAGAATGAGGATTTAAAAGAGATGATCGAGATCATCGAAAAGCAGGTCAATGATTCCGATTATACCGCAATGGATATTGCAGCAGCTTTCTTAAAACAGGCACTCGGTCAGGTGAATCTGGAAAATGACAGAGATAATGGCGAGATCGACTGGGATAACACCGGAGCAGAGGAAGGTATGGTTCGTCTCTTCATTAACATCGGTAAAAAAGACCGCGTGAAACCGGGCGATATCTTAGGTGCCATCGCAGGAGAGTCAGGAATGCCTGGAAAACTCGTCGGTGCGATCGATATGTACGACAAATACACTTTTGTGGAAGTGCCGAGGGAGAGTACGGCAAAGAAGTATTAGAAGCCATGAAAAATGTGAAGATCAAAGGACGTTCCGTGAATATGGAGCCGGCAAATCAGAAATAGAAAATAAAAAGAGAGTCTCTTTTGTGAAATTTTTATAGCAAAATTTCGAAAGAGACTCTTTTTTTGGTTTATTGCGCTACTTGAAATCGATTACATTTAATAGTATAATTTTTCACGGTTGTATAAATAAAAGGCAAAACAAGGAGTAAAATCCTCTGCTCCTGCAAGGGCAGTCGCATTTTGCTTCGCAAAACAAGGAGGATAACATCATGGAGTGGAAGAATTTAGATACCCTTACTTCTTTTGAAGAATTGTCAAAGGTTGCAGAGGTTGACCTGACAAAAGTAATGTCCGGAGAAAACGGCGCAGAGCGTGTGAAGAAATACAGCACACCGATGGCAGAGGGACTTGCATATAATTATGCTGCAAAAAAAGTGGATGATAACACACTTGCAGCACTTGCAAAATTAGCAGAGGAAGCACAGCTTTCTGAAAAATTTGCAGCTCTTTATAATGGTGAAGTTGTGAATACAGGCGAGAAACGTCTTGTACTTCATCATATGACACGCGGACAGTTAGGGGATGCAGTCGAGGCAGATGGCGTTGACAAGCGTTCTTTTTATGTAGAACAGCAGAATAGAATTGCTGATTTTGCAAACAAGGTACATGCCGGAGAGATCACAAATGCAGCAGGTGAAAAGTTTACAACTGTAGTTCAGATCGGTATTGGCGGAAGTGACCTTGGACCACGTGCAATGTATCTTGCACTGGAGAACTGGGCAAAGAAAAACAACACATTCAAGATGGAAGCAAAATTCATCAGCAATGTAGACCCGGATGATGCAGCCGCAGTATTAGCTTCTATTGATGTTGCACATTCCATTTTCGTACTTGTATCAAAATCAGGTACAACATTAGAGACATTGACGAATGAGTCTTTCGTAAAAGATGCATTGAACAAATGCAGGACTGGATGCTTCTAAGCATATGATCGCTGTTACAAGTGAGACATCTCCTCTGGCAAAGAGTGATGATTATCTGGCAGCATTTTTCATGGATGATTATATCGGAGGACGTTTCTCTTCTACATCAGCAGTTGGCGGAGCTGTATTATCCCTGGCATTCGGACCGGAGGTGTTTGCACAGTTCTTAGACGGTGCAGCAGAAGAAGATAAACTTTCTTTAAATAAAAATATGTTAGAGAATCCGGAAATGCTCGACGCATTGATCGGAGTTTATGAGCGTAATGTACTCGGCTACCCGGCTACAGCCGTTTTACCATACTCTCAGGCTTTGAGCCGTTTCCCTGCACATTTACAGCAGTTAGACATGGAGTCTAACGGTAAATCTGTAAACCGTTTTGGCGAGTCTGTAAATTACGTGACAGGACCGGTGATCTTCGGTGAGCCTGGTACAAATGGACAGCATTCCTTCTATCAGTTATTACATCAGGGAACAGATATTGTTCCGCTTCAGTTCATCGGATTTAAGAACAGCCAGATCGGAACGGATGTTGTGATACAGGACAGCACAAGCCAGCAGAAGCTCTGCGCAAACGTTGCAGCCCAGATCGTAGCATTTGCATGTGGTAAGGCAGACGACGACCGCAACAAGAATTTTGAAGGTGGACGTCCATCTTCCATCATCATCGGTGAGGAATTAAATCCTAAGACACTTGGTGCTTTACTTGCTCATTTTGAGAACAAAGTTATGTTCCAGGGATTCTTATGGAATATCAACAGCTTCGATCAGGAAGGCGTTCAGCTTGGAAAAGTTCTTGCAAAACGTGTTCTTGCTCATGACACAGACGGAGCATTAAAAGTATATAGTGATCTGTTAAACATCTAGTCAGGGATCAGATCATGAAAAGAGAATCTTTTTAAATCACGTCTGGGATTTATTCTGGTAAGTGCCGGATGTGCCATCGGAATCGGAAATGTATGGAGATTTCCTTATGTCGTGGGCGAAAACGGCGGAGGGCTATTTGTCCTGCTGTATCTCGTGTTCCTGATCGCCATGGGACTTCCGGTTCTGACGATGGAACTTGCCGTGGGGCGTGCAAGCCGTAAGAGTGCCGTGTTAGGTTACAAGGCGTTAGAAAAACCGGGAAGTAAGTGGCATCTTCACGGCTGGGCAGCGATATTTGGCTGCTACATGCTGATGATGTATTACACGACAGTTTCCGGGTGGATGATAACTTATTTTTATAAATTCCTGACGGGTGAATTTCAGGCTGGCATGGATGCGGAGTCTGCCGGAGCAGTATTTTCCAACCTGCTTGCAGACCCATTGCAGATGAGCTTCTGGATGATACTCACGGTCATTCTGGGCTTTTTTGTGTGCAGCAGAGGATTGCAGAATGGTCTGGAAAAAATAAGCAAAGTCATGATGAGTGCCTTGCTTGGCCTGATCGTGATCCTTGCGGTACACAGCTTTACTTTATCCGGTGCGGGTGAGGGTGTACGTTTTTATCTGATCCCAAATATGGAAACGGTGAGGGAAGTGGGCATTGGAAATGTCGTTTCAGCGGCAATGAATCAGGCGTTCTTTACCTTAAGTCTCGGGGTTGCGGCTATGGAGATCTTCGGAAGTTATATGAGCCGTGATAACAGCCTTGCAGGGGAAGGCGTCAGAATCTGTGCGCTGGATACTTTTGTGGCGATCATGGCAGGACTGATCATTTTCCCGGCATGTTTCAGCTACGGCGTGGAAGTCGGGGCAGGACCAAAACTCATTTTCATCACGCTTCCAAACGTATTTGTAAATATGGAAGGCGGTCGTATCTGGGGAACACTGTTCTTTTTGTTTATGACTTTCGCAAGCTTTTCCACGATTATTGCGGTATTTGAAAACATCATGTCATTTTGTATGGATATGTTTGGCTGGGATCGAAAAAAAGCGGCACTGGTCAACTGTGTGATCATACTGATCGCCAGCATGCCATGTGTACTCGGATATAATGTGTGGAGTGATCTGCACCTGATCGGTGGCAGAGATGTGTTAGACAGTGAGGATTTCATTGTGAGCAATCTGTTGCTTCCGGGTGGTTCCCTTATTTACCTGTTATTCTGCGTCACAAAATGGGGATGGGGATTTGATAACTATCTGGAAGAAGCAAATACTGGAAAAGGTCTTAAGATCGCAAAAGGATTAAAACCATATTTCCAGTTTGTGCTTCCGGTATTGATTTTATTTATCCTAATCCAGGGATTAATCTGATTTTATTGATTCTCATCAGGGATTACTCTGATCAGGAGTTTACAACTTCGTACCAGTAGGAAGAACCATTTTCTATCATGTTACAGTAGGTGTTGACCATCACTTCGCGGAACGGAGCGAATTCGTCAGCAAGTTCGAGCTTTTGTGGGTAAGTTCTTGTGACGAAGTCGATCTCTTCCGCGATTTTTCTTGCAACGGATGCATCTTTGATCGGCACAATGCCAAAAAGAGTGGAGCAATAAGTTTTGCTTCCCGTGCAGGAGGCAAGCAGAACTTTCGCAAAATTTTCCCACTCTGTCAGTAGAACTGCCTGTTCTGTTTCATTCTCAGGTGCGTATTCGAGCAGACAGAGATCTTTCATATATTGTTTTAATTCTTTTTGCAGATGCCGCTTGTTGAAAAAAGAAATTCCGGCAGCACCGGATGCTTTGATCATCATCCATGCTTTCATGAAGGCATCGTTCTTGCCGTCTTTTCCATAACGTTTTTCCAACAATTTCATACGGTAATTATCATTTGGAAGATCCAGCCCCCGGCTGATCGCCTGAGCGAGAATCTCTTTTCTTTCTTTGGCATTTTCTATCTCATAATAATGTTCCGGCCAGTTTTCGAGGGGATCGATCTGGGCGGGTTTTTCTTTTTTCAAAAGCATAGGGAAGTCCTTTCTCTGGGGTTTTTTGGGGAATGCGAAACTCTGGCAAAGTTGCTTTAAATTGTTCAAAACCAACAAAACATTCAAGACACGCTTCCGCTATGTGTCACTCGCAAGGTGCTAAGAAGCTAGGCACAACTTGCAGTTGTACCTACCTTCTAAGAACCGGCGGTTCCCCAATGTCTTTCATGTCTTTTGTTGATTTTTCACAATTTTATTTATGCTTTGATGAGTTTCGCAATTATCCGTTATAATCTTTCTTTATTATATCATGTGCAAAAGCAGCACATGATCGACATTCGCCGTTTGTCGAATGCATAAATGCATTCTTCTCACTTGCGCTCATTATAGCATGAATTTATATTATTTGCATTGTTAAGTTAGGAATTGTTATGGGAACGAAATACAGGAGAACGGTAATAGAAATTTAGTTAATGAGAAAAATAGTAAATAATGATGCTTGACTTTTCTGTTATCCTGTACTATATTCAATATACCCCACTAGGGGTATATTGAATATAATGAATGACAATATCATAAGTGGTAGAAAATAATACTCAGATAACAAAATGAGGGTGCGATGGACAGAAAGGATGTGGAGGTTATGACATGTTGTTGTAAAGGCAATGAGGATGGCAATGTAAAACATAAACAGCGTGATGAGCAGGAGAAGAAAGCGCTCATGACACGCTTGAGCCGTATTGAAGGACAGGTGCGTGGGAATCAGGGCGATGGTGGAGGACGATCGTTATTGCGTGGATATTCTCACACAGGTGTCAGCAATCCAGGCGGCTTTGAATGGGTTTAACAAAGAACTTCTGGCAAGACATATCAAAACCTGTGTTTCGGAGGATATCCGCGAAGGAAATGAAGAGGCAGTCGATGAATTGTGCGAACTTTTGAAGAAACTGATGAAATAGTGCGCTCTGATATTCAAAAGCAGAACATAACAGGAAAGGACGACATACATGAAAGAGAGATTTGATGTTACAGGCATGACCTGTTCCGCCTGCTCATCCCATGTGGAGAAAAGTGTGGGAAAGCTTACCGGGGTGGAAAATGTCAGCGTGAATCTGCTGACAAACAGTATGCAGGTCGAATTTGATGAGAATAAACTTGATACAGCAGGAATTATCAAGGCAGTGGAGGATGCCGGATACGGTGCGGCGGTGAAAGACGAGCACGCAAAATCCGGGGCAAAAACGTCTGGACAGTCTGGCAGTCAGGAAAACAATGGACTTTCAGCCGTAGAGCAGAATGTGAAAAACATGAAAAAGAGACTGATCGTCTCACTGATTTTCTGGATACCACTGATGTATGTGTCCATGGGACATATGATATATCAGTGGCTCAACATTCCGATGCCGCCGTTTACCATGAACTTTCTTGCATGGAAATGAGAATGCAATCACCTATGCGTTTACGCAGTTTTTACTGTTGCTGCCAATTTTGATCGCAAATCAGAAATATTTTAAAAACGGATTTAAGACATTGTGGCACAGAAGTCCAAACATGGACAGCCTGATCGCAATCGGTGCGGGTGCGGCAATTCTCTATGGTATTTTTGCAATTTACCGTATCGGGTTATGCGATGGGACATGGCGACATGGCGGTCGTACATCAGTATGCCCACGACTTATACTTTGAGTCAGCCGGAACGATCCTGACACTGATCACCATTGGAAAATATCTTGAGACGAAGTCCAAGGGAAAAACAAGCGAGGCGATCACAAAACTTCTGAATCTCGCACCAAAGACCGTGACGGTTGTAAGAGATGGTGTGGAGCAGGTCGTGGATGCAGCAGATGTGGGAAAAAGGAGAAATCTTCCTTGTAAAACCGGGTGAATCGGTTGCAGTGGACGGTATCGTGCTGGAGGGAAAATCTTCTTTTGACGAATCGGCGATCACAGGGGAGAGCATTCCGGTGCCAAAACAGGAGGGAGATACCATTGTCTCTGCATCCATAAATAAATCCGGACTCATCCGTGCAAAAGCAACAAAAGTCGGTGAAGACACTACAATTGCGCAGATCATAAGGCTGGTTGAGGAAGCTTCCTCAAGCAAAGCCCCGATTGCAAAAATGGCAGATAAAATTGCCGGAGTCTTTGTGCCGGCCGTTATTACCATTGCACTGATCACAGGAATTATCTGGCTGATCTCCGGTGCAACGTTTGAGTTTGCCATGTCAACTGCGATTGCAGTGCTTGTGATCTCCTGCCCGTGTGCACTTGGTCTTGCAACACCGGTTGCAATTATGGTTGGAACCGGAAAAGGTGCGGAGAACGGAATCCTCATCAAATCCGGTGACGCATTAGAGACAGCACACCAGATCGACACAGTTGTGTTAGATAAGACAGGGAACCATCACACAGGGAAAACCGGTCGTGACAGATATTATCTGTGTTGCCGGAAAGAATGCAGGTAAAACGCAGCTTCTTCAGATTGCAGGAAGTCTTGAGAAAGGAAGCGAACATCCGCTTGCCGAGGCGATTGTAAACTATTGTGAGACAAACAGTATTGCATTGGAAAAAGTAACAGATTTCAACGCTTTATTTGGAAAAGGAATAGAAGGTACAGTGTCCGGTACACACTACTATGCCGGAAATGAGAAGATGATGGAAGAGAAAGGAATCAGCCTTCCGCAGAACAGAAAACCAGATCCGGGAACTTGCCAAACAGGGCAGGACACCGCTTCTTTTTGCAGATGAAAACCAGTTCCTTGGAATTGTGGCAGTTGCAGATGTGGTAAAACCGACCAGTAAAGAGGCGGTACAGAAATTCCGTGATTATGGCATCCATGTCATTATGTTAACCGGTGACAACGAAGTGACCGCACAGGCGATCAAGGAGCAGGTTGGTATCGATGAGGTGATCGCCGGGGTTCTGCCAACACAGAAAGAGGAGAAAATCTCAGCCTTAAAACAGGCAGGACATAAAGTAGCGATGATCGGTGACGGCGTCAACGATGCACCGGCACTTGCCTCCGCAGATGTGGAATTGCGATCGGCAGGAACAGACGTAGCGATCGAGAGCGCTGATATCGTACTGATGAAAAACGATTTACTTGACGCTGTAGGTGCAGTAAAATTAAGTAAAGCCGTGATCCGCAACATAAAAGAAAATTTGTTCTGGGCATTCTTTTACAACAGTATCGGAATCCCGCTTGCAGCTGGTGTTTTGTATCCGCTTTTCCAGATAAAATTGAACCCGATGTTCGGTGCAGCAGCCATGAGTCTGGAGCAGCGTGGTAAGTAATGCACCCGGTTAAGATGGGTAAAACTGCACGATGCGAAAAAGACACAAAGTGAACCGTATCAGGATGTCGCTGCAAGTACAATTGCAGATATTAACCAGCACAATGCACTGGATAATAATATAAAATCAACAAACAATGATAAAGGAGAATCAACTATGACAACAACAATTTCAATCGAAGGCATGATGTCCATTGCGCAATGTAGAGAAAGCATTAAAGAGGTCGCAGGCGTAACAGAAGTTACCGTAAGCCTTGAAAACAAAATGCAGTCGAGGCGACGCTTCTGTAGAAGCATTAAAACAGGCAGTTGTAGATGCAGGTTACGAAGTGACAGATGTGAAATAAAGCATTTTCGAAAGCAAATTTTAATATAAAAAGGATATCGCATGGAATTACCATGCGATATCCTTTTTTAGCGGAGATAGCGGGATTTGAACTCGCGCGCCGGAACATTTACCGACCTACCGCATTTCGAGTGCGGACCCTTCAGCCACTTGGGTATATCTCCATAGAAAACGTGATACGCTTTTCTTTTGTATAAAATACTTGTTTAGTATACCATATTTTCTATAATCTGCAAGCTTTGAAATAGTTGTGTGCGCAAAAAAAATATATTATAATCTATTTAGCAATGAAATAACTTAATATAGCGTTGAGAAAGGAATGTTTACGTATGAAAAGAATCGGAATGTTGACAAGCGGCGGCGACTGTCAGGCACTGAATGCTGCTATGCGTGGTGTGGTAAAAGGACTGAGCAATAATGTAGATGAACTTGAGATATACGGATTTCACAATGGATACAAAGGGCTGATCTATGGAGATTACCGTCTTCTGACGTCAGCAGATTTTCGGGAATCCTACGAAAGGTGGAACAATCTTAGGATCTTCCCGTCAGCCATTCAAACAGATGCGTGTGCCGGATGAGAATGGTCTCGATAAAGTGGAGGCAATGAAGCAGACCTACCATAAATTAAATCTTGACTGTCTTGTGATCCTTGGCGGCAATGGAACGCAGAAAACGGCAAACCTTCTCCGGGAAGAGGGCTTAAATGTGGTTCATCTTCCAAAGACAATCGATAATGATATTTATGGAACCGATGTTACCTTTGGTTTCCAGAGCGCGATCAACATTGCGACAGAGGCAATCGACTGCATTCATACGACAGCAGCTTCTCACAACCGTGTATTTATCGTGGAAGTTATGGGACACAAAGTCGGCTGGCTGACGTTATATGCAGGAATTGCCGGTGGTGCGGACATTATCCTGCTTCCGGAGATTCCATATGATATCAATAAAGTGATAGGAGCTATCAACAAGAGAACAAAAGCAGGAAAAGGATTTACAATTCTTGCAGTTGCGGAAGGTGCGATTTCCAAGGAGGATTCATCCCTGACAAAGAAAGCATACAAGGCAAAAGTGGCCGACCGCAAATATCCGTCCGTTTCCTATGAGATTGCGGATCAGATTTATGAAGCAGCAGGCGTTGAGGTCCGTGTTACGGTTCCGGACATACACAGCGGGCGGAAGCCCATGTCCATATGACAGAGTGCTCTGTACCAGACTTGGCTCTGCAGCAGCACAGGCAATCATTGAGGAAGATTACGGTTGCATGATCGCAATGATCAATGGAGAGACAAAACGTGTGCCATTGGCAGAGGTTTCCGGCAAATTGAAAACCGTTGATCCGGACTGCCAGATGATTCAGGAGGCAAAACGTAGTCGGACTGCAACTTTTGGACGTATTTGACATAGCAATGAATGAACACCGCCACTGCTACATGCGCATCGTCAGAGCCGGGCGGCTTCAAGAGAGCTCAAACAGCATGTCATATACGGCCCAGCTTCTGGTACCGCAAAGCCGACGGCAGCTACACCGTGCTGGTGACCACCAGTCTGGTGCATGTGGCCGAGGCCAGCAACGTGCTGAGCACCCCGCTGCCGCTGGCGGCGGCAGATCTTTGTCTTTGCCATGTCGGCGGCATGGCTGTTCAGCGAGTGGTTCACAAAGCCCTGCGGCAGCTGTCCGCGCCGCCCGCCAGATGGCTAAGGGCAACTACGCCAGTCAGGTGGAGAGCCGCCGCAGCGACGAGCTGGGCGACCTGGCTCAGGAGTTCAACCATATGGCAGAGGAGGTGCAGCGGCGGCCCAGATGCAGCGGGACCCGCTGGCCAACGTCTCCCACGACCTGCGCACCCCGCTCACCCTCATCAAGGGCTATGCCGAGACGGTGCGCGATCTGACCGGCGACGACAAGAAGCACCGCGACGAGCAGATGAACATCATCGTGGACGAGACCGACTGTCTGACCGCGCTGGTGTCCAGCGTGATGGAGCTGAGCAAGGTGACCAGCGGTGCCGACCGCTGTGAGCGGGTGAACTTTGATATGGGCCAGCTCTGCGATGAAGTCAGCGAGCGTTACGACGCCGTCTGCGCCCAGAACGGCTGGCAGCTCAAGCTGGAGCTGCCGGACGAGGAGCTGCCGTCTACGCCGACCCGGATGATGCAGCGCGCGCTGCACAACCTGCTGGGCAACGCCATGCACCACATCGGGCCGGACGGCATCTTTATCCTGGGCTTCCTGCTGCAACCGAAGGTGCGCGTGGAGGTGGAGGACCACGGCCCCGGCATCGCCGCCGCCGACCTGCCCTATATCTTCGACCGCTACTACCCCTGTCTGGACGCCGGCAAGCAGGGCACCGGCCCTTCCATCACCAAGGCCATCTTCCAGCAGCACGGCTTCCGCTTCGGCGTGCAGAGCACGCTGGGCAAAGGCACCATCTTCTGGTTCATCATGAACGATCTGCCCGCCAGCGGACAGGCCGCCGCCCTTTGATTTTACAGTAAAAGCAGCGCATCTTCGCCAGAAGATGCGCTGCTTTTTCAGGTCGAGCTTGCACTGCGGTAAATGCCGGTGTTGTCCGTGCGGGCATCTCCACGCGGGAGGCCCGGTCGTTCACCTTCCACATCAGGACCCCATGGCCCCCAGAACCGCCAGCACGATAAGCCATTTGACGGCATTCGGAAGTTTATTCATATGTACGTCCTTTTTCATTGTTATTCCGGCAGCACCGCCTGCGTGAGCGCATACAGCAGCGCCCCGGCCTGTGTTTCGTCCAGTGCCTGCACCCACGGCCCGCGCGGGCAGGCCCCTGCGCCAGTGTTGCCGGCCTCGGCAAACCGGGCAAGGTCCGAGTCGGTGCGGTCGTTCCAGCCCGCAAAGCCCTCCGGGGCAATGTGGCCCCCAGACGGCTGGCCAGCACCGCTTTTCCCGGTACGCCAGGGCCGCCCCAGATAACGAAATCCGCGGGCAGCTATCCGACACAAAGTCGCAGTCCCAGAACACAAAGCCCAGGCCCCTGCGCTGCCGGACGGTGCCGTGACCCAGCTGTGCGTAAGACCGTTGTCCACCGTGCGCAGGGTACTGCTCAAACAGCGCATCCGCCCCGCCAAAGATGAAATCAATGTCTCCCGCGATCTCAAATCGTGGTAATACTGGGCGCTTGCCCGGCGCGGAGCAGGCCGCGCGGGCCGAAGCCGTCCTCCCGCTTTCCGGCAGAGGGCGCAGAACAGCGTATCCTGATTGCCCAGCAGCCGCATCTCGAACACCGCATGGGCGCTGTCATAGGCTGCCATTTCCGGGGCTGGCATCGTTCTCAATGGTCAGATCTTCCACCCGCAGCCGCTCACCGCTGAAAACGCTGTAGCTGCGGATGATCGCTATCTATACGAGCCTTGCTCGACAGTCTTTATATATCATGAGTTGCAAACAATTATGGAGGAATTACAATGGCAAAAAGAGGTGGATTCCAGGTGGTATGCCTGGAAATATGAATAATCTGATGAAACAGGCACAGAGAATGCAGCGTCAGATGGAGGAAGCTCAGAAAGAGTTAGAAGAAAAAGAAGTAACTGCAACAGCAGGCGGCGGAGCAGTTGAAGTAACAGTTTCTGGAAAACATGAAGTGACAAAGATCAAATTATCCGAGGAAGTTGTTGATCCGGATGATATCGAGATGTTAGAGGATCTTATCATGGCAGCTACCAATGAAGCATTCCGTAAACTTGATGAGGAAAGCCAGAACTCTATGGCAAAAATCACCGGAGGCATGGGTGGTTTAGGGGGACTTCCATTCTAAAACCGGAGTTTAACGTATGAACTGCCGCTTGTAGGTGGTGTTATGGATTTGTTATGTCGTATTGCATGCCAACAAAGTGCATAGAAATATAAAAAATAGAACTGTTTGTTTTCAGGAGCGCTTCCGCTTGTTGTCGCTGGCAGCGGTACTAAGAAAGCATCCATCGTGATTTCAAAATCCAATTACATTGTCTTTTGAAACCGCAATGGCTGCTTTCTAAGGACCGGCCGCTCCCAAAATCCTGAAAACAAATCAGTTCTATTTTTTATTAAGCCAAGACTGTGCAGCATGCAATATCCAGGTTGTGAAAATCCGTCAATCCAGAATACGAGCGGCAGAACCCAAAGATGAAACTTTGTGATGGACGCCTATGAGAGAATGGCAAAAATCAATCTGCATTCTCAAAGTAAATTAATTATAACTTCTGTAAATCAATTTTAATAGAATGAAGTAGGATTGTAAGTGTAATTATGGTAGAATGATGATATTAATGAAGTTGATAAATCGAAAAGTTGTCGAACTGACATATTAGAAAGGATTATATATGAGTAAGTTGATTAAGGCTGATAATGAATATAAGGAGTGGATTACCGGAATATCTACTGATTTTAGAAAAAGCCAAATCAGGGCTTCTATGAAGATAAATGATGAAATGCTAAGATTTTATTGGAGACTTGGTAAGGGCATTGCATCTATGAGTGAACAATTCGGGTATGGAATGGGCTTTTATAAAACGGTGAGTGACGATTTGAAATCCATTTTGCCAGATGTGAAATCATTTTCTCCAACTAATTTGAAATATATGAGATACTTTTATGAGATGTATTCTGAGGCAGTATTTTGTCCTCCGGTTGAGGACGAATTGATTACAGATGCAAATCGTCCCCAAGTTGGGGATGATTTGCAAATCATTTTTAGAATACCATGGGGACATAACAAAATAATACTTGATAAATGCAAAGGAAATTCTGCAAAGGCTTTGTTTTATATCAGAAAGAACTATCGAAAACAATTGGTCAAGAAATGTTTTACTAAACTTCCTAGGAACGGATTTGTATGAACGCCAGGGGAAAGCAATAACTAACTTTTCTAATACACTTCCGATAGAACAGAGCGATTTAGCGCAAGCAATTACAAAGGATCCATACAATTTTGATTTTTTGACTTTGCGTGAAAGGTATGATGAAAAGGAACTAAAGGATGCGCTTATAGAGAAAGTTAATAATTTCCAGATGGAAATCGTACTGGCTTTGGGATGGGCAATTAAGTGAGAATTGAGGTAGGAGATACTGAAAAATTTATAGACATGTTATTTTACAATACTCAAAGGCATTGCTATGTAGTTGTAGAAATAAAGACAGGAAAATTTGATTCTTCCTATGCAGGTCAATTGGGAACTTATGTTGTAGCTGTTAATCATCAGATGAAAACAGAAGCTGATAATCCTACTTTGGGGCTTCTGATTTGTAAAGATATGGATAAAGTAGAAGCCCAGTATGCATTAGAATCAACTAGCCAGCCACTTGGTATTTCTAGTTATGAATTATCAAAACTTATACCAGAAGAGTTCAGAGGTAGTATGCCTACCATTGAAGAGATTGAGGCTGAATTAAATGAATAAATTCCGATTGTCAATTATAGGTGACATTGAAAGCTCCTATGGCTAAGAAGTATGATTGTGATTATTGTAGAAACAATATTCATGAAATCAAAGCAACTTATGCTACCTCTTTTATAGGCACTCATCCCATAACCGTGAGTTCCATAACGTAAATTACAGATTCTGTGGTGCAATTCATGACGTTGACCGGGCATGTATAAGCGTCCTCTCACAAGTCATCCATAACGTAAATGAAAAACGGTACAGACAAATATGATTTCCTTCGTGAGCCATGGAGCTGGGATTCTAAAAATTTCGTGAAGCTCTGCTTCACAAAATTTTTGCTCAGAAGCCCAGCGGAATGCCTGGCGAACAGGAACATCATATTTCGTCTGTACCGTTTTTCTTTTCATAAACCTATAAGATCACGACTTGTGAGAGGACGCTTATATTTGCCCTTCACATCCTAAGAAAGCACCATAAAATCTGCTGCTCCACGGCAAGTTAAACTCCGGTTTACAGTTTCGCTTTGAAGGTTTCGTCCGCCGGAAATCCCCCGGCGCATTTCTGCATACCCCTCTGGATACTGTCGGCGGAAGTTCCCAGTCCTTATCTTTATTGCGGTAATCATTCTTTTCCACAAACCATGAGACTTCCTTTTGCAGCCGTTCCATATTTTCCTGCATGAGAGGAAAAGCAATTGCATAAAAATCTTTCTTCTGTGCATCATTTAATTTATTTTCGGAAGTCTCGATCAGATCACCGAAATGAGGCAGGCAGAAGCCCTTGCTGTTTTCAAACATCTGCCGAAATTCCTCGTTTTTCAGATACAGATCAAAAAAAGTGTCCAGATACCGTCCGTAAATGCTGCGGAAGTGGTCACATACATAACAACTGTTTACTTTTTGAGAAATCCATGAACCCAGCTGCGTCTCCGGAAGCTTTGGATCTGTTGCATCTGTTTTTCTCATACGCTTTTAAAAGACTTGATTTTCTGGGTGTGAAATCCTTCATTTCTTTTGTGAGTTCTGCATTCAGTTTCTTCAAGTGTGTACTTAAAATTAAAGCGTTTCCGAGACGGTTTCCATAATCATACATCATTTTAAAGTGATGACGGCAGAATCCGGTTGCATCTGTTTTTTCGCGGATGTCATCCTCCATATAAGCAGAGCCTAAAATAAAGGAGATGGCATGCTGTTCTGCCTCGCGCTCTAAATGGCAGAATGGACATTCACCATCGGCTTTAAAGGCGTCAATCAGTGGGATAGTTGCAATATTTTCTCTCATATGTAAGTCTCCAGTCTTATATAAATAGTCGTATCCATTCGGAAGAAGTCATTAATTTTAGTATAATTTCCCCAAAAAAAGAAGTCAACGAAAATCATCCTTGTAAAAATTCGTTTTATCATATAATATAAGAATGCAAAAGTCTCTGTAGCTGAAAGAGGCGGCAGAAAAATCAGAGCAGGAAGTTGTCATGGATTATTACAGCAGTCAGATTAACAAGTTAATACAGGAATTGTCCGAGCTGCCGGGAATCGGCGCGAAGTCTGCACAGCGTCTGGCGTTTCATATCCTGAATATGCCGGTGGAGCAGGTAGAAGGACTTTCAGAGGCAATTATCAATGCCAGGAAGAATGTCCGGTACTGCAAGGAATGTTTTACACTGACAGACGATGAACTGTGCCCTATTTGCAAAGATGCCTCCAGAAACCACAAGACGATCATGGTGGTTGAGAATACAAGGGATCTTGCTGCTTATGAGAAAACACAGAAATACGACGGTGTCTACCACGTGCTTCACGGTGCGATTTCACCGATGCTTGGAATTGGACCGAATGACATTAAGTTAAAGGAACTCATGCAGCGATTACAGCAGGATGTGGACGAGGTGATCATTGCCACGAACTCCAGCCTTGAGGGAGAGACAACTGCAATGTATATCAGCAAATTAATAAAACCAACCGGTATCAAAGTGACCAGGATCGCCAGCGGTGTGCCGGTAGGCGGAGATTTGGAATATATAGATGAAGTGACATTGCTTCGTGCACTTGAGGGGCGGACGGAGCTTTGATCTAAGAAGAAAGGCAAGGTTATTATGACAAATTTAGAACTGGAAAAAACCGCGAATGAAATTCGCAAAAGCATTGTGACCGCAGTTCATAGTGCAAAATCCGGACATCCGGGTGGATCATTATCAGCAGCAGATATTTTACCTATCTGTATTTTGAAGAAATGAATATTGATCCAAAGAATCCGAAGATGGAAGACCGCGACCGTTTTGTATTGTCCAAAGGACATGTTGCTCCAGGATTATACTCTACATTAGCAGAGAGGATACTTCCCAAAAGAAGATCTCGTAACATTGCGTCACACAGGTTCTTATTTACAGGGACATCCGGATATGAAACATATTCCAGGTGTTGATATGTCCAGCGGATCACTTGGACAGGGACTTTCTGTTGCAGTTGGTATGGCGGCAGTTGGAAAGTATGACAAAAAAGATTACCGTGTATACACACTTTGTGGTGATGGAGAGATTCAGGAAGGACAGATCTGGGAAGCAGCAATGTGGGCTGGCTTTAAGAAACTGGACAACCTTGTAGTCGTTGTAGATAACAATAACCTTCAGATTGACGGTGCAGTGGACGAAGTATGTTCTCCGTATCCAATCGATAAAAAATTCGAAGCATTCAACTTCCATGTGATCAACATTGATGGAAATGACTTTGATCAGATTCGTGCGGCATTTAAGGAAGCAAGAGAGACAAAGGGAATGCCGACAGCAATTATCGCCAAGACAGTAAAAGGAAAAGGCGTTTCCTTCATGGAAAATGTTTGTGACTGGCATGGAAAAGCTCCAAATGATGAGCAGTATGAAGTTGCAATGGCAGATTTAGAGAAAGTAGGTGAAGCATTATGTCAGAAATAAAGAAAGTAGCAACACGTGATAGTTATGGTAATGCTTTAGTTGAACTTGGAAAAGAACATGACGATCTGATTGTTTTAGACGCAGACTTAGCAGGCGCAACCAAGACAGGTATGTTCAAAAAGCTTCCCGGAGCGCCATTGGGATATTGGTATTGCAGAGGCAAATATGACAGGTATCGCAGCAGGTGTTGCAGCATGCGGAAAAGTTCCATTTATCAGTTCTTTTGCAATGTTTGCAGCAGGACGTGCTTATGAGCAGGTTCGTAATGCAATCGGATATCCTCATTTGAATGTAAAAATCGGAGCAACACACGCCGGTATCTCTGTTGGAGAAGACGGAGCAACACACCAGTGTCTCGAAGATATCGGTCTGATGAGAGAAATCCCTGGAATGGTTGTAATCAATCCTGCAGATGATGTGGAAGCAAGAGCAGCGGTGAAAGCAGCTTATGAGCATGTAGGTCCTGTTTATCTTCGTTTTGGACGTCTGGCAGTGCCGGTATTCAACGATGAGGCAACTTACAAATTTGAGATTGGAAAAGGAATCGTATTAAAAGAAGGAACAGATGTAACAATCTTTGCAACCGGTCTCTGTGTAAATGAGACAATCGAAGCAGAAAAAATGCTTGCGGCGGACGGTATCAATGCGGAGATCATCAACATTCATACGATCAAACCATTAGATCGTGAGCTTGTCGTAAAATCTGCTTTAAAGACTGGAAAAGTTGTCACGGTAGAGGAACATTCTGTGATTGGTGGTCTTGGAAGTGCTGTATGTGATGTTCTTTGCGAGGAAGCACCTACAAAAGTATTAAAGATCGGTATCAATGATGTGTTCGGTGAGTCCGGTCCTGCACTCGAACTGATCAAAAAATATGGTCTGGATGCAGAAGGCATTTACAAGAAAGTAAAAGCATTTGTAAAATAAATTTTTAAAATATTCTTGTGAAAAAATAAAACAAGGTAGAAAGAAAACCCGATATGCTGGAAATTTCCGGTATATCGGTTTTTTTGTCGAAATAATTTTTTCGGGAAGGATACAATCCGCCAAAATATGCGTCCGTCTTGTGCTAGGATTTCCTGTAAAGTAAACGGCACCCATTAATGGGACAGGCAGCGGAAAGGGGTTTATATATGATTGAGATCATTCGGGAAGAAAGTTTTGACAGTGAGCAGGAAAAGAGAGAACTACCTAAGAATATCAGACAGATCGGATCGCCGGATATTGGAGACCGCATTTACATAGAAAATAAAGTACATGAATATATGCATCCTTACGATGCATTGCAGGAGAAAACGGTTTATGTTTTGCTTGGAAGATTTGAAAATATGATTGGCAGGCAATGCGTATTTGTGGAGGCGGCAATCTGTCTGGAAGAGATTGCATTTGAGGGGGAGTGCCCAGTGTGGAGCGATGACAGTTGGGCGTATCTTTATAAAAAACTGAAACATGCTTATGACAATATGGTCATTGTCGGCTGGGCGATGGATATCCGTGGACAGTTGCCGAATCTCACGGTTGCAATTGAGAAACTGCACCGGACTTATTTTGGCGGGGAACACCAGATTTTGTATCTTATGGACTCTCTGGAAAAAGAGGATGCCTTTTATAGCCTGAAAAATGGCTATCTTAAGAGAAGAGCAGGATATTACATTTATTACGCACAAAAATCGTTTGCTTTATCCGCTATAATAGATGATGGGCGGAAAAAAGATACATCTATTCAAAAGAAACAGAATGAAAAACAGGAGATGATGCAGGAGGATAATCAGAAAGAAAAAATCAGGAACAGGAATCATGGAGTGAACATTTTTGCAGAAATGAAAAATGATGAGAATTATGCAAGAGAAGAGGAAAATGAAAAAGAACGGACGAGTTCTTACCGTACCTATCTGGAGCAAAAAGGGCAGAAAACAAAAATGATTCCATCTTACGGACTTTCTATTTTACTTTTTCTGGTGGTGTGTGGTCTGGGATTTGCAGCGTTTCAGAATCATCAGAAAATGAATGCGATGGAGACAGCACTGATGCAGATGAACAGTGCAAAGATGACGGAAACAGAGACACAGACACCGGCTTCTGAGACAGATGTAACGGTTAAAGTGGAGTCGGTAGAGGGAAACATTATACCGCAGGACAATGCACAGACAGGGGCGGCAGTGGATGTGACGCAGGGAGAAGAGCAGACAGCAGAGAATACGACACAGGAAAACGGACAGACAGAGGCAGCAGCGGAAGGGGATGATATACAAGTGCAGACCAATACAGAACAGACGGAAACACAGCCACAGACAGACACAGGCGCAGTGCAGACAGCAGGGCAGGCGGACAATGCACAGGCACAGGAAACAGCAGTGGTGCAGCCAGAAGCAAGCCAGTATCTCTCGCAGGGTTATTACATTGTGCAAAAGGGTGACAGTCTTGTGGGAATCTGCCGGAAAGTTTACAATACTACCGCTATGATGGACAAGCTATGCGAGACAAATGGAATCGATAATCCGGATGCGATCTATGAAGGTCAGTATCTGACACTGCCGAATTAAAAAAGAAGTGAAACAAAAGCCGGGGCGTGCTATAATAAAACAACTTTGCAGTAAAAGAAGTGAAGGACTGCAAAACACCGGAATTTGGGAGAAAGCATGACAGAACAGGATAAAAGAAATTTAAGACCGTGCCGGCAATGGATATGGATGACTATAAACAGAAAATAAGGGAACACCGGTTAAAGATTTTAAAAAGAACACTGGTGACGGCGCTGATCATGTTTTCGTGATCATTGCAGGCTTATTTCTCTTTCTGGCTTTGCGCCATTACGAAGATTTTGATGTGAATTCAACTGTGGAACGTTCGGATACAGCAGCAACCATTTTTGAAGAGTTTCAGGGGAATATTTTGAAATACAGCAATGATGGTGCTTTGTATACGGATACTTATAATGAACGGATCTGGAATCAGACCTATGAGATGGCGAAACCGACTATCGATATGTGTGAGGATTATCTGGTCATATATGACAAAAAGGGAACGCAGATTTATATCATGACTTCGCAGGGGCTGGTGTCAAACATAGAGACAACGATGACCATTGAGCAGGTAAGCATCGCTGCACAGGGAACGGTTGCGGTGTTAATGGGAGATCAATCCAATTCGTATCTTGTAGTGTATGACAAAAATGGAAAAGAGCTGGTAAATGGAGCTATTTATGGAGAGGATGGTGGATATCCGATTGCGATTGCACTGTCGAACGATGCCATCAAACTTGCAGTGTCTATGTTGGATATCAATGATGGAAATGTAAAAACGACGATTGCATTTTACAACTTCGGTTCTGTAGGCGAAAATGAAATCGACCGCATTGTATCTGCAAATTCATTTTCTGATATGGTGATTCCACAGCTTGATTTTGTGTCAGATGACCGCATGGTAGCATATGGGGATTCTGAGATCGCAATCTTTGAAGGAACGCAAAAACCAAAACTGACGCAGGAAATTCCATTGACCGGGGAAGCAAAAGTATTTTAATAATAATAAATACGTGGGAGTTGTATATAGCAACAATGATGAAAAACTGACGCATCATGTTGCGGTGTACGATATGCATGGATTCACGGTGATGGAGAAAGATTTTTCACAGGAATATACAGAAATCGGGTTTTTGTCAAACAATGAAGTGTGCATCCTGAACGATCATTCCTGCGATATCTATACCGTGCGTGGTATTTACAAATTCCATTATGATTTTGACGAGGAACTTTACAAGGTCATTTCAGGAGGAACTGGTTTAAATTATACGATCATACTGGAAAATTCGACCGAGAAAGTAAGACTGAAATAAGGAGTACATATGAACTGGTTACTGATTATTATTGTGTTGTTATTGGCGCTTTGTGTTGTTAATGGTTATCGCAAGGGCTTCTTGCGCATGATGTATTCTATGGTATCATGGGTGATCATGTTTGCACTGGTAACGTGGGCAACACCATATATCAATACATTTCTGAGGAATAATACGTCTATATATCAAACGATCGCCACGTACTGTGAACAGCAGATCCGGGAAAAGACAGCGAAACAGATAGAACAGGAAACTGCAGCTGTGACGGGAGAAGTGGCGGACGAAACACAGCCGGCGGCAGGACAACAGGCAGGAGGAGTGGAACAGAATAATGGACAACCGGCGGATCTTACAAAGCTTGTGAAGCTTCCGGATTCTGTCATGAACAATATTTCAGAAAAAACAGCAGACCTTGCCGGGGAAGCATTAGATGCTTCCGGAATCTATGCACAGGTTTCTGTTGGAATGGCAGATTTTATTTTAAATGGAATTTCATTTTTTATTGCATTTGCTGTTGGGATGATCGTGTTGCATTTTTTTTCCGGAATACTTGGTATTGTATCAAGGATTCCGATTATTCGCGGAATCAACAAGTATCTCGGAACTGTTGCGGGAGCCATATACGGCTTTGTGGTTGTCTGGATTGCTTTTTATGTGATAGCGCTTTGCAGTACCAGTGAAGTTGGCGGGGCTTTAATTTCGTATATATATGAAAGTCCGTTTCTTACATATATATATGAAAACAATCTGATCGTTGCATTGATCATGATGTTTTTATAAAAAATAGAGATCATAGATATAGGGGTAAGCCGGATGCTTTCCCCTATATCTATTTATAAGAGAAACTTAAGTAAAATATAAGTGTAGAAAATGAAAAAAGTGTGTTGACAGCCGAAAAAAATGATGTTAGTATAATACTCACCGCGAAGGGAAATTCTTATGGTGAACATCAATATTTAAATGAATGGGTAAAGAATCTGGACAAGTTATTCTTACATTCATGGAATAAAATGATGAAAAAAGTTGTTGACAAACGAATGACGGTTTGGTATTATTAACAAGCTGTCGCAAACGAGTGACAACGAACTGTTTCGAAAACGAAGCAAAACAAAATAAAAAAGTTGTTGACAAACACTTCTGAATGTGATAGTATATCAGAGTTGCTGAAAACAACAGAGA